>Ga0115008_10000048_pt1 | contig 66868 bp, 53 predicted proteins | sample FraStrMetagenome_FD_87164 | JGI IMG/M metagenome (GOLD analysis project Ga0115008, IMG submission 87164) | Marine eukaryotic phytoplankton communities from Arctic Ocean - Fram Strait ARC3M Metagenome | ecosystem: Environmental > Aquatic > Marine > Oceanic | place: Fram Strait | collected... | reverse complement strand
GTCTTACTAATGTTTTTACTTGACTATCAGAGTCGTTCTTTCTGATGGCCGGTTGTGTTCCTGCTGAAGTAATTGTTGTTAAAAAGGTTAGCTTGATAAAAGTTTAATGAGTTTAGAGAACATCGAATCATTTTTTGTTCAGTGTTTATTCATTTTGTCTTGATACAAAACGAATCAAAAATTTAAAACAGTTTTTTCTGATGGCCAACACCTTCTTTTAGAAATAAAAAAGCCAATGAAAAATGAATTTCATTGGCTAAATCTATTTAGTTGTCAATCTGCTTTAAAAGGTAATTTAAAGGTGCTTACCTGTTCAACATAACTGGCATAACAAGCATTAAGATGTCTTCGTGCTCATTGTCTTCAGATGGCATTAGTAAACCAGCTCTACTAGGTTCACTCATCTCTAAACGAACTTCAGAAGTATCAAGGTTATTCAACATTTCCATTAAAAAACGAGAGTTGAAGCCAATTTCCATATCGTCACCAGCATAATTACACGTTAAACGCTCGTTTGCTTCGTTTGAAAAGTCAATGTCTTCAGCAGATAGTGAGAGCTCGGAACCAGCTAGTTTTAATTTTATTTGGTGTGTCGTTTTGTTTGAAAAAATTGATACACGTTTTATTGAACTTAAAAATTGAAGCCTATCAATTCTAAGTACATTCGGATTCTCTTTAGGAATCACAGCTTCGTAGTTTGGGTATTTCCCATCAATCAAGCGGCAAACCAATACGACATCGTTAAATGTAAAAACGGCGTTTGAATCGTTGTATTCAAGCTTCACCTCTTCATCACCTTTTAAGTTTGATTTTAAAAGGTTTAGTGGTTTCTTTGGTAAGATAAAGGAAGAGCTTCCTGAAGCTTGAGAATCTGTTCTCGTATAACGAACTAGTTTATGGGCATCTGTAGCAACAAACGTGATACTTTCTGGAGAAAACTCACAAAAAACACCGCTCATTACAGGTCTTAAGTCATCAACTCCTGTAGCAAATAATGTTTTATTGATGGCATTTGAAATAATTTCTCCAGAAATAGTAATAGAATTTGACTGTTCTAGCCCTGGAGTTCTAGGGAAATCATCTCCATTATAACCAACCATTTTAGATTTACCATTGTCGTAAGCAATTTCAACTGCAAAATTATCAGGGTTTACTGAAAATGTACACGGTTGATCTGGAAGGTTCTTTAAAACATCCAAGAGCAATTTAGCTGGTATGGCAATTTTACCTTCTTCTTTTGCTTCGATCTCCATCGAAGTACGCATTGTTGTTTCTAAATCAGAAGCTGAGACTGTTAGTCGTCCATCAACAATTTCAAACAGGAAGTTGTCAAGAATAGGTAGCGTGTTGTTGGTGCTTAGTACTCCAGAAATTCCTTGAAGGTGCTTTAATAAAGATGTGCTAGATATTACGAAATTCATTTTCAAACGTTTGTTTTGTACGTTCAAAGCTATCAATTTCTAGGTAATTATCGAAGGGCCTTTTTGTTCTTTTTTAGGCGAGTTATTAACAAAATGTTAGCTACTTCTCTTGCGTTTTATTTTCTACATCAAGCATTGATATATCCATAGGGAAGTAGATGTGTCCCAAGAATAGTGGATTGAAAACAAAATACTGGCATTTTACAACTTCACCTGTTGGTAACTCTGCCCAAAAACGATCTTTATCAATGTCTCTATATTCCACCTTTCCTGTGGGTGTATATTCACTCTGTTTAATTCTGAAACACTTTAGTTTTGTTACACTGCCATTTGTTTTTGTTAATGAAAGCACGCAAAAAGGTGTTGAAGCTTTCATGCTATCAACTTGCTCGGGAGAGAGTTCGTAGTTGGCAATATCAAAGTGAATTTTTTGATAATTGTTGAGGTATCTAAATATCATGGCTGTATCTACAGATGCTAACGGTTTTCCTTGCTGTAGCACATGCATGTTGGGCCCATCTTTTTGTACTGTAAAACTGCGTTCAGGCTCATCATAGAATTTTAAGTCTACTTCTTTTATGCGGTACGATTGTACGGCAAAAATATTTGTACACAACCATTTTTTATTGTCTGCAAAAAAGCGTGGTTCAATGATGCCGTTTACTCCTTTGAGCTTCATGATTACAGGGTTGTCACTTTTTCCGTATTCTTTGGAATCTAGTAGCATAATTTGACCGTGATGATCTTGTGCACTTGGTCCCATGTACCATGACTTAACCCACTCACCATTTTGGTAGATGTCAACTTTTGTGTGTTGACTAGACATGAGTTTGTTGTATTTGTCGTGTGAGTTTTCAGGTAGGTATCCTTTAAATTCAATTGTTCTGAATGCGTTAAGTATGAATTCAACACTTGTTTGTTGGATGCAGCCACCATCTTTATCTGTCCACCCTTCTGTTCCACGTATAACTTCGAACGTTCTACCAAATGCATCGTTGATGACTATTTTATCAACGAGGTCTGTGTTTTTGATTGCGAACTCTATGAGTTCAGAATCTGATTTACCCTTGTTTTTATTCAATTGAATCACAGAGTATGTAAGTCCAGAAACAACTCCTATTGCGATGATTAGCGTAATTATTTTTTTCATTATGGCTTAATTAGTGTATTTTTTGTTTCGAATAAACCCGAAAAAGAGAGCGAGTAAAAGAATGATTCCAACGGGTAATCCGATGTTTAACACCTTATAGAAGGTTGCTTTTAATTTAATTTTCCCTGAATTTATCTCATGAATATCAATTTGACGACTACGCAGGTCTAGTACAGATATATCGTCGAGCATGTAGTCCGTCATGTTTTGAAAAAAGTCTTGATTTCCGAAAAAGTGAGGAATTTTCATGTTGATTAACTCTTGGTTAAACTGTAAGTTGTTTAGTTGTTTTGGACGGAATTGATATCCTGTGCCCAATTTGTTTGGCATAGAGTCGTATTCGTTTTCAATAAAACGCCCGTTTCCGACAAGTAAAACCTTACCTTCTTTACTGCTAGATTCCAGTGTTTTTGTAGCTGGGTTTTTGGCGTAAGCCTCACTAATACGATTTCTGAAATGTGATTTAAATGTTCCTTCTGCTAATCCTGCTAAGCATTTTTTATTTGCCTCGCTTTTAGGGTTTGATACCAACTCGGGGTTCTTTCCATAATTTAATGGTAGGGCTAAGTTAACCATAGGGGCTAGGCCTGTTGCAGTTGAATTGGTACTTGAGGTAAGTATTGGGGTTAGGCGAATGTTTTTGTTATTTCCTACAAATTGAATTTCACTGGTGTATTCTAAATTCACAGGTTCAACATTTCTAGTTATAGGATGTGTAGTAGGGGATGCCATCACGTTAAAAAACCAAGGAATCATAGCTTGTTTAGCTAAGGGAACTTGCTTTGGTAGGCAACGAGCATCCATAATGTAGTTGTCGTTGATTTTTAAGCCGTAATCGAAAAGCATTCGGTCGAGTCGGATGTCTGAATAGCGGGTTGTATGAGCCGTTCCTGTTGATTCGAGTGTGTCTGTGTTTAATTTTAATTGATCTAAGAAGCACATTAGTCTACCGCCGCGCATAATGAATTGATCAATCAGAAAGAGGTCTTTGTCACTAAAGCGTTTTCTTGGTTGCGCAATAATTAACCCGTCTAAATTTTCTAATGCGTGAACGGAATCGTTAATTGTGATGTCAGCGATATTAAAGTAAGGAGATATTAGTGCCCTAACGCGTTGTGTTTGTGGCCAAGTTAGTTCCCCGTGTCCGTGTAAAAAACCAATGCGTGGCTTGGTTTCTTGTGTCGCTCTTCGGAGCGCACTAATTAACATGTACTCAAGATTATTAATCGAGTTTTGAATAATTGAGGACATGTTTCCTAATTGATACGGGCGACCTGTTTTTGATCCTGGCAATAACTGAACGCTTTGCACAGTTGACCCTCCATATTCAATAATTGCTCCTGGCCAAAGCATCAGCTGGCTTTGAGACCCATCCTTCATGTAAACCAAATCCATAGGAAGAATTCCTTTTCCTTCAGCAAAGATGTTTTGAAATAATTCCTGTTGTTCTTTTTCAGTGCCTACGTTTGGATTGATGAATTGGTATTCAATTTTATTTCCAGTGTACTGTTTGAATTCTTGGAGTTTATCTTCTACTGCGTTTCTGAAATGATTAATTTCTGCGGGAAGGTTGCCTTCTAAATAAATTTTCAGGTTTAAACGACTTTTAAAATTGTCTGATTGTTCTAAGTATGAAATTGTTCCGTCAGCTAATGAATAGCGTTGATCTTCTGTTATATCGTAACGTTGATAAATAAAAGAAGAGATGATGTTGATTAAGACAACAGCAACAATAACAATGGTTAAAAATGTCCAGTTATATAGGCCTTTAATGAGTTTTTTGTTTTCTGACATGGTTATTTTTTTAATGATTTAATAACTGTCAGCGCAGCAAAAATGAAGGTGAAAATAAACGATAAGAAATAGGTGATATTCTTCGTGTCGATTACACCACGTTGAATTCCTTCGTAATGAAATGTCATTCCGAAGTATTGGACTACAGTATCAAGATTTCCCATTAGGTTGTAAGATCCTAGCAGGGCAAGTCCGCCAATGTCTGGCATAAAAACCCAGCAAAAGAAAAGGGCTAAAATAAAGGCAACAATTTGACTGCTTGTTAAGGCAGAAGTGAATATGCCTATAGCAACAAATGATGAGCCTAATAGAATTAACCCTAGGTATGATGTAATTGTTGCTCCGTGGTCAAATGTACTTGGGTCTACAGAAAGTTGAACCATTGAATAGTAATAAACCAATGTTGGTAAAATGGCAATAAGCATTAAGGTAACACTTGCAAAGTATTTGGCCAGCAGTATTTTTAAATCTGAGATGGGGCGGGTAAATAGCAGCTCCATTGTGCCTGTCCTGCGTTCTTCAGCAATAGACCGCATTGTAATTGCTGGAATTAAAATCAGGAATATAATAGGCGATGAGTTGAAAAATGGTATGAGGTCTGCCTCTGTGCCTTCTAGTAAGTTTGCCTCTGTTGAAGCTACCCAATGCATAATTCCAGATGCGATTAAGTATATCAGGATAAACACATACCCAATGATTGAACTTAAGAAGCTTCGAATTTCTTTGAAATATAATGCTCTCATTCTTTGGTTTAATTATAAGAATCAAAAGTAAGATTTCTTATCCGAATGGTCAATGCTAAATGATGAAGTACTCACAACATTTATTAATATGTGATTGTTGATTGCTAATTGTGGTGACAATAAGCTTGTTAGCTTAGGTTATTTTTGAAGGACGTTTAGTCGTATAAAGATTATTTGTTGTCTTCAAATCCATTAAAGTATGCGCTTACGCTCCAGGCTTCAGGTTTATTGCTAAACCAAGGCTTGATTTTTGGCCAAATTGAACCAAATTCTTCAGAATTACGGTAATCATTCAAATGTTCTTGTGACTCCCAGTGGCTGTAGGTGATAATAATCCAAGGCTTGTTCGTGTCTTGGTATAGTTTCATTCCGTGACACCCCGGAAATTCATTGACAACATGTTTTACAGTGTCAAAAAAACGTAAAAAATCATCCACTTTATCAACGTTAAATTCGAGTTTAACTATACGTGTTATCATGTGAAGAAAGAATCTAATGTTTGCCGAGAACCCTGTGGTGTAAACTCTACACGAATCATGTCGTGGGTGTGTAGCCCAAATAGTTGTTGAGCTCCACCAGTACTGCCATTGGCTCCGCGATTAATGGCTATTTCTAAATAGCCGTTTTCATTAAATAAGGCTACTTTTTCTCCTTGTGGAACTTCGTTGTATGATCCAGAAATTTCATCGATGTAGTAGTCTTTTTTCTTAAAGAAGATGCTGAATGAAGTCTCCTTTTCAAAACGTGTAAAGAATGACTTATGTATGTTTGTTATTGCATTTCCGTAGTTGTCAATATGAATAACATAGCCTTTAATTAAATTAGGCTCCATAATTGCTATTGGCGTAAACGCCTTCTTGAAGCCTTCAAAAGGAGATGCAATTGTTTCCATTTTATCGCCTTTTAGTAAACGAATACCTGCAGTTAGCAATAAGTTTTTTGTAGGAAATTGAAACAAGTTGGGGTTAGATAACACATTGTCAATGCGCCAAAACGATTCAGGAGCCTCTTCTTTTAAGAATGATCCAAAAAAACCATTGTCGTTTGAAATGAAATATTGATTGTTATACCTTAAGATAGAAGGGAAACTTCCATCTGTACCGCCAAAGTTAACGATGGGCTCACTGTCTACTCCAATGACGTGAATGGTTTCATCTGGAAAGTCTTTGTAGCATGAGCTTAAGAGGTAGGCAGCTTCTGAAATGTCAAATGGTTTAACCGTATGTGAGACATCAATAATGTGGACATCTTGTATCGATTTTAATATAGTCCCTTTGAGCGAAGCCACGTAGTGGTCGTTCAAACCCATGTCGGTTGTTAATGTTATTATTCCCATTGTGAATAAAATGAGCAGCGTAGCGGCAAATTATTTTATAAATTTGAGTCAAAAATAAGAAAAAGCTTTGCTTTATGATGAAGCATTTGCGTAAAAGGATAACGAGCTCAATGTTGAAAGGTATATAAACACTTATTGTTGGAAAGAAAACTAGAAATTAAAGGGATAAACCCATTGGAATTATTCGGGGTGAATAATTCAAAATTGAAACAAATTAAAACGTACTTTCCTAAGTTAAAGGTTATTGCGAGGGGTAATGTTATCAGTATCGCTGGTGATGATGAGGTGATGGATCAATTTGAAGCTAAATTTGACTTGTTGGTGCGTCACTTTCATAAATTCAATGCGTTGACAGAGCGTAACATTGAAAATCTGATGCAGGATGATGGTGCAAAATTATTGGCAACGGAAAAAGCTGCAGGCATTATTGTTCATGGAAATCATGGCGCTAAAATAACGGCGAAAACACTGAATCAGCGTAAGTTGGTAGAGTTGGTCGATAAAAACGATATGGTGTTTGCTGTTGGGCCTGCGGGTACAGGGAAAACATATACAGCGGTTGCACTTGCTGTTCGGGCATTAAAAGCCAAAGAGGTGAAACGTATTGTTTTAACTCGACCTGCAGTTGAAGCGGGGGAGAATTTAGGTTTTCTTCCTGGCGATTTGAAAGAAAAACTGGACCCATACTTAATGCCGTTGTATGACGCTTTACGCGATATGATCCCCGCCGAAAAATTAGCCGATATGATTGAGTTTGGTGTAATTGAAATAGCACCGTTGGCTTTTATGAGAGGACGAACATTGGATAAAGCATTCGTAATTTTGGATGAAGCCCAAAACACCACAACAATGCAGATGAAAATGTTTTTGACACGAATGGGAATGACCGCTAAATTTGTTGTTACTGGAGACATGTCACAAGTTGATTTACCACGTAAACAGAAGTCTGGATTGGCATTTTCTCTAGATGCATTAGAGTCAGTTGATGGCGTGGGAGTTATTCGAATGGGAGCTTCCGATGTAATGCGTCACAGTTTGGTGAAAAAAATTGTTACGGCATTTGAATCAGCTGAAGCGCAAGATAAGGTAAGCGTCAAAAAGGAAGGGGAGAAATAGCATCAGTTTAAAGGAATAGCTATTTTTGCACAAAAATTAATAAGCGAAAAGAAATGAGCAACGCGATTATCGACTGTAAGTTTGAGTTTAAAGGGCAAACAAACGAATATAAAGGAAAAGTTAGAGATGTTTATACACTTGACAATGGATTGTTGGTTATGGTGGCGTCAGATAGAATTTCTGCATTTGATCATATTTTACCAAAAGGAATTCCATTTAAAGGGCAGGTGTTAAATCAAGTTGCAACAATGTTCTTGAAAGCAACAGAAGATATTGTACCAAATTGGTTAATGGCAACCCCAGATCCTTCTGTAGCAGTTGGGCATGCGTGCGAGCCTATTCGCGTTGAGATGGTTATTCGTGGTTATATGTCTGGGCATGCTGCACGAGAATATAAAGCAGGTAAGCGTATTTTATGTGGGGTGCCAATGCCAGAAGGGATGAAAGAAAATGATAAATTTCCGACTCCAATTATTACACCTGCAACAAAAGCAGAAGAAGGGCATGATGAAGACATCTCGCGTGAAGAAATTATAGCGCAAGGAATTGTTCCTGAAGCAATGTATTTAAAGTTAGAAGAATATACACGAGCACTGTTTCAAAGAGGCACTGAAATGGCTGCAGAACGTGGGTTAATTTTGGTGGATACGAAATATGAATTTGGTGTCAAAGACGGAGAAGTTATTTTGATTGATGAGATTCATACACCTGACTCTTCGCGCTATTTTTATTCTGATGGTTATCAAGCACGTCAGCAAAATGGAGAGGAGCAAAAACAATTGTCTAAAGAATTTGTACGTCAATGGTTAATTGAGCATGGATTTCAAGGTTTAGAAGGGCAAACAATGCCTGTTATGCCTGACAGTTTTGTCCAGGTAGTTACTGACCGTTATATTGAATTGTATGAAGTTATAACAGGGAATACGTTTGAGAAATCGGATACTTCTAATATTACAGAACGAATTCAGAATAATGTAGATGCATATATCAAGGCATTGTAAATTGAATTGAAAATAGATGGAAAGCCTTGATTATTCAAGGCTTTTTTTTTGCGTATTACTTGGGTTTCAATTTACGAGATCTCTTTGTGTAAGGAAGAAGAGTCACACGTCTATAGCATAGAATTCTACTTTTTGTTAAAATGAGAAACACTTATGGTTTTCTTTGTCGTGATAACTGAATATCTCATTATCTTTGCTTGACTTACTATAGTTATAAATATGGATAAAATTGCTCGTCAACTCTTTTCAATGCGCATGATGGCTCTTGGAATGATTGTTTTTTTGGTTGCTATTGGTGCTGCTACTTTGATTGAATCTAAGTACGATATCCAAACAGCAAAAATAATGGTTTACAATGCGAAGTGGTTTGAAATTTTATTGGTTTTCCTGTGTGTAAATCTCATCGCGAATATTTTTCGTTACCAAATGTTTCAACGTGAAAAGGTAGCGATGCTGATGTTTCACTTGTCCTTTATTGTTATGATTATTGGTGCTGGAATTACGCGATTTGTCAGCTTTGAAGGCTTAATGTTGATCCGTGAAAACGCACAAACAGATTTCATTTATTCTTCTGATCCACACGTTTGGTTTAAAATAAATGACGGGAAGTTACAATACACCGACTATCGTCAAAAATACATGTCAGAGCAGACGTCGAATTATTTTGATTTTGATGTTTCATTTCCCAATCACCCAACCCCTATAAAAATTGAATACGTTGACTTTCATAAAAAGATGATTGACTCGTTGGTTGTGAATGATTCAATACGTTCATCATCGTTAGACATTGTAACTGGCGGAATGAATTCGAACTATATTTCTGACGGAGAGTTTCTAATGGTAGGTGACATTGCTCTTTCATATAATAAGCAAGATGCAATGCCTGGAATTGAAGTGTTTCAAGAGGGTGCAAAAATGTTAATGAAGACACAGTTTCCAATGCGTTACTTGCCCATGGCAGAAATGCAAAAAGCAAGACAAAGTGGAATGGGGGTAATGGATTCAATGTATCGTGATATTCCTATTGATTCCTTAGTACCATTTCAAACGACAACACTTTATCAGGTTGGTGAAGAGCAGTTTGTTTTTAAAGGGATTGTTTCCAACTCAAAAAACATGAAGGTATCATCTGGAAGTCGTAAAAAAGGTTCAGACTATTTAACTGTGCGTTTAACTGATGGAAATCAATCGCGTTTAGTAGAACTAGAGGGTGGCCAAGGTGCAATTCCAAACCACGTTGTATTTAATTTTAACGGATTAACCTACGAAATGGAATACGGGTCTATGCGTTTACCACTGCCATTTGCCATTAAATGTCGAGACTTCCAATTGGACAAATATCCCGGCTCAAATTCACCTTCATCTTTTGCCAGTGAGGTTACAATTATTGATGAAGAATTGAGCTATACGAGAGATCAGCGAATTTTCATGAACAATGTAATGGATTATAGAGGGTATCGATTTTTCCAATCGAGTTATGATCCAGATGAAGGCGGTACACGTTTAAGTGTGAGTCATGACTGGTGGGGAACAAACGTATCGTATTTAGGTTATTTAATGATGGGGATAGGGATGATTTTATCTTTGATCGCAAGAAACGGTCGCTTTAGAGAGCTAAATAATAAAATAATAAAATCAAGAAAAAACCGTGAAAAATTGATTTCAGTAATTGCTGGATTGGTTCTATTGACAGGTGTCTCTGCACAAGAAGGGCATGAGGGTCATAACCATGCTTTAGGTGAAGGGCACGATTATGAAGTGGAACAAGTAGAGGGCCATTCGGGGCATAATCATGCTGTAGATGAAGGGCACGGTCAAAGTGAAGTAAAACCAAATGCTATTGTCCGATTTATGTCAAAAGAACATGCAGAAGCATTTGAAACATTGTTAGTTCAAAATTTTGAAGGAAGAATAGCACCAATACATACCTTGTCAGATCAGATTTTACGTAAGATTTCAAGAAGTAGTACATACGAAGGTTACAACGCGGTTCAAACAATAATGAGCATGCACATGTACCCTGCATATTGGGCTGAAGTTCCGATGATTTATGTTTCTACTAAATCTTCTTTGCGAACGGATTTAGGCATGGAGTCAAGTTTGATTTCATACCGTGATTTGACAAACAATCATGGTGAATTTAAATTGGCTGCTGAGTATGCAGCAGCACATCAAATGTTGGAGTCGCAACGTGGAGAATATGAAAAGCGACTGATTAAAATGGTAGAGCGATACCAAGTAGTTCAAGCTATTTTTAGTTGGAGTTACATGAAAATATTACCATTGGCAAATGATCCAAGTAACTCGTGGTATGTTCCTATGAATATGGAATTGATACAAAAGGATTCGCTTTCTTCAGGTTTGGCGTTGCGTTACTTGTCTAGTTTGGATGAAGGAGCTAAAGAAGGGAGTTTTGGTCAAGCGACAGATTATTTGAATAAATTGAAGAAGTTTCAAAAGGAAGTAGGAGCAGAAGTTATACCTTCTGAACGCCAAATAGGAATGGAGGTGAGTTATAATAAAATGAATGTTTTCAAAAAATCATACCGCTCTTATTTATTACTTGGACTAACCATGTTAATCTTGTTTTTTGTTAAAATTTTTGTGACCCCAACAAAAAAATCGGAGAAAAAATTTAGAGTAGTAACACTCATTTTGACCGTATTGATAAGTGTAGTTTTCTTTTATCATGGTTACGGTGTGTATATGCGTTGGTATATTTCAGGGCACGCTCCTTGGAGTAATGGTTATGAAGCAGTTATTTTTATTGCTTGGGTTTCAATGCTATTCGGATTAATTTTTTCTAGAAAAAATGCCGCAATTTTAGCGGGAACAGCAATTTTAGCATCCCTAATGATTTTTGTAACCGAGATGAATTTAATGGATCCAGAAATTACACAGCTTCAGCCGGTCTTAAAATCATACTGGTTAATGATTCATGTGGCCATTATTACGGGTTCTTATGGCCCATTAGGGATTTCATGTATTCTAGGTTTACTGAACTTGATGTTATACATTTTCCGTACAAGAAAAAATGGAAAAGTAATTACAATGAATATCAACGAATTAACTTATGTGACTGAAATGACAATGACGATTGGTGTTTTTATGCTAACGATAGGTACTTTTCTTGGAGGTATATGGGCTAATGAATCGTGGGGTAGGTATTGGGGATGGGATCCAAAAGAAACTTGGGCACTTGTTGCTGTTTTAGTTTATGCAGTTATCTTACACTTGAGGTATATACCCGGATTAAAGGGAAAGTTCTTGTTTAATGCTGTAAGTTTTTGGGGATATGCATCAATTCTATTTACCTTTTTCGGAGTAAACTTTTATTTGGTAGGGCTACACTCGTATGCACAAGGAGAAGGTTTGGGGGAAATTCCAAATTCAATAGTTATCACTGTTATTATCTTTATACTTTTTACGGTTCTTGCTGCAGTTAGAAATAGCCAGTACAAGAGGGTAAAGAAAAACGAACTGAATGAATTATGAGTGAGAAGTTAGATGTTCTTGTTTTTGCTGCACATCCAGATGATGCAGAATTGTCTTGTTCGGGGACTATAATGAAACACATTGATGCGGGTTTGAAGGTTGGGATTGTTGATTTGACTCAAGGTGAAATGGGCTCGCGTGGAACGGTTGAAACACGTTATGCCGAAGCTGAGGATGCAACAAAGCTTATGGGTATTCACGCGCGTGTTAACTTAAAACTCGCTGACGGTTTTTTTGAAATCAACAAAGAGAGTAAACGTTTAATTGTTGAACAAATAAGAAGATTTCAGCCGTCAATTGTGTTGGCAAATGCAATAAAGGACCGTCATCCAGATCATGGTAGGGCAGGGCAATTGGTTTCAGAAGCATGCTTTTTATCCGGTTTACGTATGTTTGAAACAACTTGGAACAATGAACCTCAAGATGCAATGCGCCCTAAAGCAGTTTACCATTACATTCAAGATTATTACATAAAACCAGATTTTATTGTTGATGTGTCTTCGTATATTGACCGTAAGATGGATGTTATAAAATCATTCAAAACGCAGTTCTTTCATCCAGAATCAAATGAGCCACAAACACCAATATCAGGCGCAGATTTTTTTGAATTTATAAAATCACGAATGATGGAGTTGGGCCGTCCAGCCGGAGTTAAATTTGCTGAAGGCTTTACTGTTGAGCGTTTCCCAGAAGTTAAAAACTTAATGGATTTAAATTAAGTTTTTTCATTAACGAACCAACTGAATAAATCCTGAACTTTCTTTGTTTTCAGTGTTATCTGAGAACAGTGTAGTTATGGAGTAAAAATAAGTCCCTTCTACAAGTGGTTCCCCCGATGTTGACGTTCCATTCCACTGAGGCGAGTCACCATTGTGTTTGTAGACGATTTGTCCCCACCTATTTAATACAGTCACTTCTACAGGAATATTACACGCAGTTGTAAACGTGATCAATTCATTTAATCCATCGTTGTTGGGTGTAAAAATATTTGGAACGTCAATAATACATGTTTCTGGGGTCTCGGGTTCTATTGGTTCTGTTGGTTCGGTGTAGTCAAAGCACACATCAGACATTTTGAATGTAAATATATCTTTCCCATTAAGGGGGGCGGTGTTTACGGTTTCCATTGTAATTTGGTCTTCAAAGTATCCGATAACCCAGAGGTTACAATCATTGTCACATGAAATACCATTTCCACGATCAAAACTAGCTCCTCCACCTTGCTTTACCCAGCGCCATTCTCCCAATGTGTCTATTGCTGCAACAAATACTTGGATGCTATCACCGCTCGAATCGATTTCATTATCACCAAACTTTGCTTCACTGCTAAACTGGCCTGTAACAAAAATATTTCCATTGTTATTCGCTATTATTGAATTGGCTCGATCACTTCCTTTCTTTGAACCTGCTTTTCGTGCCCATACCCAATTTCCATCTTTACTAATTTTCGCAACAAAAATGTCACGTTTACTTGCGCTTCCATAGTTGTTCAGGAATTGTGGCCCAAAATAACACTCGCCTCTAAATTCACCCGCTACATACATGTAACCGTCATGGCCATCAACAATTGCATTTGCTCTATCTTTTCGAGTACTTCCAGCTTGATTAACCCATTGGAAGTTTCCATTGTTATCGTACTTTACTACGTAAATATCGATAGAACCATCACTTGTAATTGTTTCCGTACCAAAGTTTTTGGTGTCTGTAAAACCTCCTACTACATAAACGTTGTCTTCATCATCGACTGTTATGCCATTGTCTCTATGGTCTACAATACCTTGAAATGTTTCAACCCATTGCCAATTTCCATCGTTGTCTAGTTTAGCTACAAATGCAAGCGTATCGTACTGATCCATATCAATGGTAATTGCATCGAATGTTGCATCTGTATTGTAGCTGTTTGTGTTTGATAAGAATCCTGTAACAAAGATGTTTCCTTGGCTATCTGATGCTAAATCCAACCCGTGATCATCGCTGTATGGGAACCCTCCATTATTATCTACACCTGCATTTTTCATCCATATTACATTTCCGTCAGGGTCAATTTTCGTTACAAAAATTTGATCGGTGTAGCTGGTACTATTGTAAACTGTAAGTGGTCCAAATTCAAGACCTCCCCAACATGTTCCTGTAACATAGGAATTTCCGTCCGGGTCTAGACAGAGTCCTAATCCACGGTCATCATAGTAATTAAGTCCATTTCTTACCCATAGGTAATTCCCATTTGGGTCAATTTTGGCTACAAAGACTTCTTTACTGCTTGAGAATGAAAATCCGGTAGAGAGTGCTCCAAAATTAGCTTCTTCATTATAATAACCTGTAATGTAGGTATTGCCTAAGTCATCATTGGCAATTGTTGTTCCTTTGTCAGATTTGTTTCCACCTGCTGAAATAAGCCAGTCAAAACTTTGAGTGTATGCGGTTACACTAACAAGGAGGGAGAGAGAGAGTATAAGTCGATTCATACTCTAATGTAGTGATTTTTACAGAGATATAAAAATCACTTTCTCGTCAATTAAGATTCAATTTGTTTTACAAAATCTAAAAACACTTTTTTGTGAAGTTCAAGGTCCATATTGTGAGAGAGTGCTACTCGGGCAATATAATCTTTATCCCCTTCTTTAGTGGTTCCCTGTGTAGACGTTGCAGGAATCGTCCAGTAGCACCCTTTTAGTTGTCCATAACTCACACAGTACTTACTCTCATTCGGTATTTGTGTAATCATTAAGTTGATTAATGTATGGTTTAAAGCTCTTTTATAGGCCTCTTTTTCTTCAGCAGTGTTTCCTTTAGTCGGAAGGTCTAAGGAGAATACAGATGGAGTGAATCCTTTACTGGCAAGTTCTTCTGATACAAAGTTTATTTTTGCTTCTGGCAAGGTTGCTTTAATGTGATTTACAAATTCACGGGTGTTTTTATACGCATCGTAAATTCGCTGTTTCATTGATGGCAATTGCTTTGCTAACAATTCCATTTGAAGGAATGTGGCCTCATTGTCACAAAGCCTTAGGTGTAGTGCTATTTTTTCCATCAAAAGCTCAGCTTTTTTATTTGATGTACAATAACCTGCAGTACAAAGGCCACCACTTGGGAATTTTGAACCACTGGCATATGAAATTGCTCTAACTGTTGACAACACTTCTCCCTCACCTAAAAAGTACACGTTAGGACAAAATGTTTGATCTAGAATAAAAACAGGGTCAACTGCAATTTTTCCTGTCGCAGTTTGTCGAGGCATGCTTAAAACCTTTTTTAAGTTTAAAAGGTTTGGAACTTCAACTCTAGGGTTTGTTGGTATTTCAGCAATTATATATGGAATAGCGTCTTCGTGAGCAATTTTTTCTAAAACGACATCGATACTTTGAACCATGTCTTTACCACCATCAACAGGGAGGTCCAAAACCTCAACGAGGTCAATGCATGCCGCTATACGTCTTGCCTGATCATTTGTTCCGCCGTAACAATTTGGAGGGACAATAATCTTTATTTTCTGTCCCTTATGGTTTTCCAGCGCATCATGAATAAGCCCCATTAAAATGGCATACTGAATAGATAATCCACTAGAGGCAATAAGTGCATTTGTAGTTGTACCAGTAATCTCTTTAATTGAATCTAAAACACTTATTTTATCTGCTTCAGAATTAAAGGTCTGATTTACTTGTGATTTTTTTGTTAGTTCGTTTAGGGCTGTTAAAGAATTTGAAGGAGTCATGGCAATTGTTTCTCTCCTTCGAACATGCTGTATTTCTGAAATATAAGATTCGTTATGTGTGCCATTTACGAACAGCATACTGCCTAAGTCAGTATGAATAGAAATGAAAAAATCGACAGCAGGATTGATCTCAAAATTATAAAATTCATTGTCTTGAGAAATAAAGACTGTACTGCCGTTAAAGGCAGGAATATCATCTTTAGATTCAATTTTTTTCAGCTCAAATGTATAGCCGTAAATAGATTTAAGTGTCTGTATGTCAATAAAGTCAGGTAGATCACCTGTATGAATAATTAGCGTGTTTTTATTGTTTAATAAATTTGTTCTAAGAATTGCTAAAAGAGGAATCGTTTTGGATGAAAAGCTAATTACGTTGTTAGGGCTTAAGTCGTTTAACTTAGCAAGTCCCCATTCTAAGATACAAGATAATGGATGCCCAAGTCGAATGTAGTCGAATGCAGTAGGCAATTCACTTAGTGCTGATGCGCTCGAGTTGTTGTCATTACATAAAAGCTCAAACTGGTCTAAAAACTGCGATTTAGCCAAACTTTCATTGTAAATGTCTAGTCGATGTGTTGTTAAGTTTAACCATCCAGTTGGCATCTGTTCAGTTACATCTTTAATGTAATTTAGCATTTTAATGTTTTCCATAGTTTTCACCTTGTATATAGGTTGACAATATACATTAATTAGATTTTTTTCTGTTAAATCGTCTTATAATATATCCAATATTTTCATGGCTCTACCATTCATTTTTACTGTATCGCCTTTACGTTTACCGATTAGCAGTTGCCCGAGTGGAGTAGTGGCTGTAATGCAAAAAACATCGTAGTCATTAATAGTTAGTTTGCCAAGCCCTACAGAAAAGAAAAAAGTACCGTTATTCGTGTTTACTAAACTTCCGTACTGTATAAGCTTGTGGTGTTCAGTTGGGTCTACCTTGCTTAGGGTCTCTTTTAAGGTCATTATTTGGATCAGCTGGTTAGATAGTTTTTCTTGCTCCAATTGTGCCATAGCACGACCTGTTTCGTGTTTGTCGCCAGCAGTACTTTTTGATTCTGAGTTGAGCGAGTTTTTTAAATCATCAAATGCTGTTTGAACTCTAGCAGTACGTTCATTGAGTTCTTTTCGAACGGCATCAAATGCAATTTGTTTACTTAACATACTTGTCTATTAGCTGTGTCCATTGATTCAATATTGCCTGTTCACTAAATTGCATCGCATGCTCACGCAGTTGGTGTTGCGAATAATTGAATTTAGTTTCAATCATTGTTTGCATGGCCGTTTTTAGTGATTCAGAATTATTTTTTTTGGTTTGAATTCCCAATTCAGGATTTAGTTCATGTGCGATTCCAACCGGTGGTGAAATAACGGGAGTTCCTGTAGCCCAAGCTTCAGCAAGTACTATAGAGAATGACTCGTAGTCGGAATTTAAAATAAAGGCGTCTGATTGTTGGTAAAATGGAACTAGATCTGTCCATTCCAAAGGACCTGCAAAATGTATGTGTTCCCTTAACCCTTTTGAGACTACAATTTCCTCCCATTTTGAATAGTCTTCATCACAAACGATTGTCAGGTGAAAATCAATTTTATTTTCGTGTAACAATTTACATGCATCTAGAATTCCCTGTGGATTTTTAGTTGATGGATCTAGCGTAGAAATGTGTAAGAAATTAGTGCGTTTTGATGGTTTGTGCTCGCCTAAAATAAATGTACTTGTATCAATGTGATTTCCGATAACCTTGATGTCGTGCTTAGGGAAGTCATGTTTAATGTTTTGTACTAAAAACGAAGAAACAGCAACAACTTCACTGATTTTTTTACGTGTGTACCGGAGCATTATTTCGTGTAAATAATGCCATTTTTTTCGCAGTTCTGCACGGTAATATGATCCGTGTTCAACCAGTATTAGGGGGGCTTTAAATTTCTTTTTTGCTAGCGTAAATTGCAAAGCTTTTGGGAGTAAGATATGCCCAATAACAAGATCAATACGGTTGATTTCTAAGAAGGCCTGTTTGAGCGCTTTTTTCTGCCAATAGTGTTTACTATACCCATATTTACCACGTGGGTGAGTTACTTGTATTTCACGATACCCAAGATTTTGTTCGTCTTTTAATGACAACTTTGATATGGTGTCTGAAGGTATTGTATTAATGACCGTAACATTGTAGTGTTGATTAAGCAACTGTGCATTTCGTGCCACAAAATTCCCCAAAAAAGGATGGTGCTTTGTCGGGTACCATGAACTCAGAATTAAGATTTCGCGCTTTGCCATTCAGAGCAAAATACAAAATTAAACCAACGTTTTTTCGAAAACGGTCTTAACTTGCTCTAAAGCGAAGTCGATTTCTTCTTTCGTTGTATATCGAGAGAATGAAAAACGTGCGTTTGGACGAGTCATATCAGCTCCAATACCTGTTAGTACATGAGATCCAACAGATGCTCCAGAAGAACAAGCTGAACCTCCAGAGACAGCGATTCCTTTTAAGTCGAGTGTAAAAAGTAACATACTTGCTTTGCTTGTTTTTGGGAAACAAACATTTAATACCGTATATAATGATTTATCGGGATCAATTTCTCCATAAAAATCAACCTGATCAAAAAATTCTGTTAATTCGTTGATCATGTATGTTTTTAATCCTTGTACATGTTTTTGATGAGCATCAAGGTCTTCATAGGCCAAGTTCATTGCTTTTGCCAGCCCAACAATTCCAGGTACGTTCTCAGTTCCTCCGCGTAGTCCACGCTCTTGAGCACCACCATGAATCAATGAATCCATTGCTACTTTTTTATTTACATACAAGAATCCTGAGCCTTTAGGTCCATGAAACTTATGGGCCGCACAGGTAATGTAGTCGATGTCTAAATCTTCTAAATCAAATGTGTAGTGTGCCATTGATTGAACAGTGTCTGAGTGAAACAGTGCTCCATAACGTCTACATAAGATGCTGACTTGTTTAATTGGCAATAGGGTTGCAATTTCATTGTTGGCGTGCATTAGGGAAACCAATGCTTTTCCATCTTCTTGCAACAAACGTTCTAAGTCGTTTAAATCGACATTTCCTTTGGAGTCTACCTTTACCAGAGATAATTTTACGCCTTCAGTTTTGTGAATGTTAATCGCTGTATGGCCAACTGCATGGTGTTCAATACTAGAAGTAATAATGTGAGTCACTCCCATTTTGTGAACACTGGAATTGATTGCCATGTTGTCCGCTTCAGTTCCTCCTGAAGTGAAAATTATTTCAGCTGGCTGACAATTCATGTGCTTTGCAATAGAACGGCGAGAAGTTTCAATAAGCGCCTTCGATTTCCTTCCAAAAGAGTGGGTAGAGGAAGGATTACCAAAACTATCTTTTAAAATAGGAATCATTGCATCTACAACTTCAGGTGCGATCGGTGTAGTTGCTGCGTTGTCAAGATAAACTGCCATAACTGAAAATATTGAAAGCAAATATAAGGTATTCGAAATTCTAATTAGTATTCTAAATGTTTTTCCTTAAATTGTTTTAGAAAACATATTTTTTCTTTGCGCTGTGTCAGCTAAATCCATATCGAATGCCATGCAACAGTTTCGTACAAATGCAATTCCTTCTTCTGTTACAGTCACTTTATCCCCTGTTACGACGACCAGTCCATCGTTGATCATTTCATCCAATCGTGCTATAATTTGTGCGTGTTTTTCTTTGAATTGAGATTCAGAATCAAACTCGGTCTCAAAATGACACATCAGGTCTAGTATGTATTTTCTAATTTCTAAATCTAAATCGCTTAATACATGGCCTCTAAAAACAGGAATTGTATCTGTGTTGACAATTTTAATGTATTCTTCTGTAGATTTTTCATTTTGAGCAAAACCAAACCAACTGTCAGAAATAGCCGACATACCCAATCCAAGTAAGAAATTTGTGTTTTGGGTTGTGTAGCCCATGAAGTTACGGTGTAGATTTTTTGCTTTAAAGGCAATAGATAAATCATCATGACTTAATGCAAAATGATCCATTCCTATCTCTAAATATCCCTCCGCTTCAAGCATCGCTTTTGCTTTCTCGTATAAAGCTCTTTTTACGGAGTCTTGAGGTAAATCAGACTCGTCATATCCACGTTGACCATTTCCTTTAATCCAGGGAACATGGGCATAACTATACAGTGCAATTCTATCAGGTCTTAACTCCAATGTTTTTTGAACAGTATCAATAATGTCATTCATTCGTTGTTTAGGCAATCCAAAAACAAGGTCATGGCTAATTGATTTATATCCAATTGCCTTTGCTTGTTTATGTACTTTTTTAACGTCTTCAAAGGGTTGTATTCGATTAATTGCCTGTTGAACGGTTGGGCTGTAGTCTTGAATTCCAAGGCTTAGTCTTCGGAACCCAAAAGCGTGTAGTTTTTCTAAATGCTCTTTTGAAGTGTTGTTTGGGTGCGCTTCAAAGCTAAGTTCAGCATGTTCGGGGTCTATCGATGATTTACCAAAAATTGCAGTTACTAACCGAATTAATTGGTCTGGTTCAAAAAAAGTAGGTGTTCCTCCTCCAAAATGCAACTCGCGAATATCAGGATTGAATTTAAATTCTTTTTGGTATAGTTCCCACTCTTTGATAACAGCATCAATATACGGTCCTTCAACCGCATGGTTTTTAGTAATCCTTTTATGACACCCACAAAATGTGCATAGACTTTCGCAGTATGGGAGGTGAATGTACAGACTTAAATCATTTGACTTAAAAGATGCTGTATTGGTCGAAATACTCTTTGTCCAATCCTCAATTTTTAAAGGGTTATGTTTCCAAAAAGGAACTGTAGGGTACGATGTGTATCGTGGTCCTGGAACGTTATATTTTTCTACTATTTTTTTCACGGATGAGCTTGGTTTACATACGTTAAATACCATATCAAAGATAACGTGAATTATTGACTTTTATACATTGTTTTAATTCAATCGTCCTGGATAAACTTTAAGTGCTTCCTCTATACACTTCACTGCTTTTTTTAAGGAGTCTTGGTTTAACACATAGGCAATACGCGCCTCTTGCTCCCCTAGACCTGGTGTTGAATAAAATCCGCTGGCAGGTGCCATCATTACTGTATTTCCTTCGTATTCAAAACTTTCTAATAGCCACTGGCAAAATTTTTCAGCACTATCGACAGGAAATTTGGCAACACAATAAAATGCGCCACTTGGTTTTGGACAGAATACACCTGGGATATTATTTAAGCCTTCAATCATTATGTTTCTACGCTCAACGTATTCAGCTACCACATTATCAAAATAAGATTGTGGGGTAGATAGCGCTGCTTCTGCGGCTATTTGATCAATTGTAGGGGGAGATAATCGTGCTTGACCAAATTTAAGTGCTGCTGCCATTACATCTTTGTTTTTGGAAACAATTGCCCCTATTCTAGCACCACACATTGAATAGCGCTTAGAAACAGAATCAATCATAATTACATTTTGATCAATTCCGTCTAAATTCATTACAGAAAGTGGTGAAGCACCATCATAACAGAATTCACGGTAAACTTCATCAGCAAATAAAAATAAATCGTGTTTTTTTACAATGTCTCTCAATTGTTCTAACTCTTCTTTAGAGTAAAGGTATCCTGTTGGGTTTCCAGGGTTGCAAATGACAATTGCTTTTGTTTTAGAAGTTATTTTTTTCTCTATTTCTGCAACTGGAGGCAGTGCAAACCCATTTTCGATTTGTGCTGTAACGGGTACGACATTTAGCCCTGCTGCAACAGCAAAACCGTTGTAGTTTGCATAAAATGGTTCAGGGATAATTACCTCATCGTCTGCATCGCAAGTAGACATAAATCCAAATGTTAATGCTTCAGATCCACCTGTAGTAATGATTATATCTTCAGAATCGACATTAATACCTACCGATTTATAGTATTCAGAAAGCTTATCTCTATATGATTGAAAACCTGCAGAGTGGCTATATTCAATCACTTTTCTATCTATATCTTTAACTGCCTTTAGTGCAATTTCAGGAGTCTCAATATCAGGTTGGCCTATATTTAAGTGAAACACCGATTTACCCTTTTCTTTTGCTATTTCTGCGAAAGGAACCAATTTACGAATTGGTGATTCGGGCATTTGAATTGCTTTATTAGAGATTATTGGCATACAAAATAAATTTTAGAGCAAAAATAAATAGAAAAGTTCTAAAAAGGTTCTATTCCTATAGATTTTGTTTCTTTATAAAATGAAGTGGTCTTGGATTCTCATTTTAGTTCTTTTATCATGTAGTTCAGGTATTCCGGAAGAAATAGTTGTGGCTGGTGATGAAAAACAAGTTGTTTTGCCTGTTGAAGTTGATTCAACCCTGTTATTGGAAGTGGAAAAGGTTATGAACTCAATAGGGTTGGTGGAACTGGTTTCAATTGATTCTACAATACAAATTGATTTAAAATACGCGACTTCGGATAACTTTATGGGGATGCAGTTGTATGATACGCTAACACGTTTGTTTTTACAGAAAAAAGTTGCTATTCGTTTATCAAAATCACAACACTATTTAGATTCTATTTACCCAGGATATTCTTTACTGGTGTATGATGGAGTTCGCCCACGGCAAGTGCAACAAGAAATGTGGAATGCACTTGATTCAATTCCAGTATATAGAAGAGGTAAGTTTGTTTCAAATCCTAAAAATGGGAGTGTGCACAATTTTGGGTCAGCGGTTGATTTGACAATTGTGGATGCGAATGGAGATGTTTTAGATATGGGGGCAGGGTATGATGACTTTAGGGAAATAGCCTTTCCAAGCCATGAGTCTCAGTTTTTGAAATCAGGAGAATTGACCAGCAAACAGTATCAAAACCGAAAATTATTAAGAAAGGTAATGCGGCATACTGGGTTTTATAATATTCCTAGTGAGTGGTGGCATTTTAATGCTTATTCGAGGGTTTCAGCTTCAAATAAACATCAAATGCTTTTAACCGAATCAGGAGCATCTACCTGGTTTAAAATCCCGTTTAAAATTGATTCTATTTCAGATTCATTAATAAAGCCAGACCAAGATTCTATTAAATGATTTTGAGTGTCAAGGAATAGGAAGGTGGGGTAGCTGGTTTCTGATTCATTAAATAATTTTCTAACAAGTTGATGTGTTCCTTGGTTGAAGCCTATTTGTTCAAATAAGTAAACTTTTCCATTGAAATAAATGGGGTTTGGGTAGTTTTCATTTAGCTTAAAGAAGCTTACTTCAGAGAAGTTTTTGTTAGACAAAAAATGCTTCTTTTCAATTTGAGTTTCATTCGCTTGACAGATTGTACACCAGTCTGCGCCAAGCATTAAAATTTTTACTTTTGCGGAGCTGTGATCTAAGGTCGATATATTCTTGAATTTAGATTGTGCATTGACTAAAAGTTGTACGGAGCACAGTAAAAATATCAACGTTAATCGCATTACTTTCTTTTCTTTTCGTGTAAGGTGTATCGAACGCCTAAAAACCCTTTTATCCCTTGGTTTGGAGCGTAAACATAAGAAGGGTCAAATGTCAGTGCGTAAGGGTTTTTAGCTGTTGCAAGAGGGTCACCATTTCCATCAAATTGAACGTTGTTGTCAAAAGGATCATGACTTCGAGCAATAATAAAAGGTGTATTTTTATTTGGCGTCCAATTTAATAGGTTTTTAACACCTCCGTATATTTCCCACGATTTAAACCCTTTGTATGTAAATTGAATGTTCTGAATGCTCCACCAAGGTGAGTATTGAGCACGGGGGTCCATGTCATTCAATAAAGGCAATCGCATAGGGCTATATACATTTCCTGTATAATCAATACTGAATTTAGCTTTTGGGAAATTGTAGGTCATTCCACAGGTTCCAGAAAAATTCTCGGTTAAAATTTGTTGTTCTTTAACTCCATCTTCAAATATTGCAATGTCCATGTATGTTGCTCCAGCTTGTATCGATAAATTTCGAATTACTTTGGCTGTAACATTTAAACTAACCCCCTGACTTATCGCATGAGAGCTTAAGTTCTCATAATAAATAAAGTTTTGATCTGTTTCATAATCAGCAATAATTCTATTGGTGAAGTAGGTGTAGAAACCTGTGAAATCGATGTTGATGTATTTATTTTTCTTGGTAATAATTGATTTGTTGAAATTAATGTTCCCATTGTAGGATTGCTCTGGAGCAATGTTGTCTGATATTACAACCTCACGTGCTCCTGTTAATGCGGCGTGATCTTCTGTAAAGATATTTACAACACGATATCCAGTACCTGTGTTAATTCTGAATATTGTACTTGGATTAATCATCCACTTGTATCCAATGCGTGGAGTGAAAATTGACCCATGAATTGAATTTTGATCGTAACGCAGCCCTAATAAAAGTTTGTGTTTGTCATTGAATTTTAATTCATCTTGAATGAAGATTCCAGGTAACCAAGATTTAGATGGAGCATTTTGAGGGTTTAATGAATCAGCTGTTTGTGTAGCAGGTGTGTCATCATCGTACTGTGTGAATCGCATTGCGGCTCCAACAATAAGGTCATGCTTTCCAATTTTTTTGTCCCAGTGTAGTTGTCCAAACCCGATAAATTGATCAGCCATAAATGACGTTGTTCCATAGTAGCTGTTCTGGTTGTGGTGGTTGAAAGATCCAGAAAGAAAAAGTTTTTCTTTTGTCGGTAGTTGATAATTAACTAGTAGCTCATAGCGCGTTGTGTAGATACTTTCCCCGTATAAACTATCACCTCCACGAAAGTCAGGAGTCCAGTCCATATCACCTCCCCATCGATCTTCGTATAGAAACCTTCCTGCTATTGAAAATAAGCGGTAATCTTTACGTTTAAAATTCCATTTTTGAAATACAGAAATACGATCTTGTAGCGTAACATCTGTGAATCCGTCATTGTTGTCATCACGCTTATAGTCGTAGTTGAAATAATTGATCCCTGTTAACACCGTGGCTTTTTCCCCTACGTCTGATTTAAGAGAAATATCTGCATTTGTTTCTAGCCATGTTGTTGTAAAAAGGTCTGCAGAAAATAAATTAGCATTTTGAGGTTTCTTTGTAATGACATTGATGATTCCTCCAATTGCCTCACTACCGTACAATGTTGATGCCGGACCTTTTACAATTTCAATACGTTCAACAAGTGAGTTTGGGATTCCTGTTAGGCCGTAAACTGTAGATAAACTACTAACAATTGGCATCCCATCAATTAGTACCATGGTATATGGACCTTCCAATCCGTTAATGTGAATGTCTCCGGTGTTACAAATGTTACAGTTTAACTGTGGTCGTACACCGTTTACGCTTCCAATTGATTCAAAAACTGAAGGAGCAGGGTTTTTCTTGAAAAAGGTAGGTGAAAAGACTTCAACATTTACAGTACTTTCTTTTTTTGATACTTCCTTTAATGTTCCACTAACGACAACTTCGTTTATATCCTGTAGGTCTTTTTCTAGTGAAATTTTTAATTGTGTTGAGGGCGATTTTAATTCAATGGTTTTTGGTTTGAATCCAAAGGCAAAAAACTCTACTTGATGATTTCCACTTGGAACATTTTTGAGGGAAAAGAACCCTTCAAGATCGGTGATTGCATTGATGTTAAGGCTCTTTAACTTTACTTTTGCAAAAGGAATCACTTCATTGTTAGAAGTAAGAACACCATTAATATTCGTTTGTGCAGAAAGTAACAGTGTATTTAATACAAGAACGATAAATGCTATTTTTTTGATCATTTTATGATTTTTTATTTGCAAAACTATAAAAGTTAGCCTTATCTAACTAATTGATTTAACTTTTATTTTTTTTTACATTTGAAGTATGTTATCATTTACAGAGGAGAATTACTTAAAAGCGCTTGTTCAATTAACCATTTTTGAAGATGGCAAGGACGAGGTGGGGGTGAATAAATTAGCATCTTGCTTAACCGTAAAACCTGCAACTGTAAGTGATATGGTTCGAAAACTAAAAGCGAAGTCTTTGGTTAATTATGAAAAGTATGGAAAGATTTCGTTAACTGCTGTAGGTAAGAAGTCAGGAATGATGGTTATTCGCCGCCATCGTTTATGGGAAACATTTTTACAAGAAAAGTTAGATTTTTCTTGGGACGAAGTGCATGAGTTAGCGGAAGAACTAGAGCATATACATTCTCAGAAATTAATCAATCGACTAGATCAGTTTTTAGATTTCCCAGCATTTGATCCTCACGGTGATGCTATTCCAAATGTTGATGGTGAAATTGTAATACCTTTTCGAAAAACACTGTCAGAAGCAAAAAAAGGAGATGTGGTGAAAATTGTTGCTGTTAAAGACAATTCATCAGAATTTTTGCAATATGTTGATAAAATAGGGCTTGTAATTCAAGACGAAATGACAATTAAAGAAAAAGAGGAGTTTGATTCTTTAATTACGATAAAAATAAAAGGGAAGCAACATGTTGTTTCCCCTAGGTTTACAGATAATATTTTTGTTGTTTGTGCTAAGTGTCTGAAAGCTAAAGATTGTACTTGTAAGCACTAGTTTTTTTTATAATTGTTTTAATTCGTTTTATCCACAATTATTTATTGAGAATTAATTCTTCATAAAAAAGGGTGTAAATTCTACGGTATTCATCGTTCCAAGAACTTGATTTTTTGAATCCGTGTGCTTCAACAGGGAATAAGGCAAGTTCCCAATTGGTTTTTTCTAATTCTATAAAACGCTGAGATAACCGCACAACATCTTGAAATTGAACATTATCATCGACCATTCCGTGTAACATGAGCAAACGATCGGTTAAATTTTCAGCAAAGTAAATAGGGGAGCTTTTTTTATAGGCTTCTGGATCGGTTCCAGGGTAGTTTAAGATATTGCTGGTGTACTCGTGGTTGTAGTGCATCCAGTCTGTAACAGATCGAAGAGCCGCTCCAGCTTTGAATTCTCCAGGAGCAGTGAGCAAGGCCATTAAGGTGATGAATCCACCATAGGACCCGCCATAGATGCCAATGCGTTTAGAGTCAATGTTTAAAGAGTCAATTAAATACTGTTTTCCATCTAATTGATCAGATAAATCAAGCCCTCCCATATGTCGATAAATTGCTGTTCGATGATCTCTACCATAGCCTTTACTTGCGCGATAGTCAATGTCTAAAACTGTAAAACCATTGTCGCGTAGCATGTTGTGAAACATGTACTCTCTGTGATAACCACTCCAAAAGTTGTGTGCGTTTTGAAGGTAACCTGCGCCATGCACAAAAATAATTGCACTGCCGTTTTGCTTTGCACTGTCTGGAACGTATACCCTAGCATGTAACAAGTTTCCGTCTGTAGCTGTAAATGTTTTTATTGCAGGGTCGTACCAATTATAGTTTTTAAAAGCACTTGTGGTTGAGTGTGTTATTTGGTTGAGTGTCGCATTCTCTTTGTTTGGAGCAATGTAAAGTTCCCAGGGTTTATTTTTATAAGAATACCTTATGGCAAGCATTTTTTCATCTGGAGAAATAGTTACAGTATAATTGCCATCATCTTCTAGAATTGGAATTAATTGTTTGCTCTTCAAGTTCAGGTGATAAAAGTTGCGATTACCAGGGTGTGTTTTGTTTGCGTGAATATAGAATTTAGAGCCATTACTGCTGAGCTCTACATTGTGAACCTCCCATTCCCCCGAAGTTAGCGCCTCTTTTTGTTTGCGAGAGGTGTTGTAAAGGTAAAGGTGAGCGTATCCGGTCTCTTCTGATTGAAAGTAGATTGTTTCGTTGTCGGTTAGCCAGCCAAGTACTCCTTGCACCATGTTCCAACTGGAAATTCCTGGCCCACCAATCCAAGCCTCGTCGTGTTGGTGTTCAAATGTTTGTATTTCTCCCGTTGTGAAGTTAATGGAGACAATCCAGCGGTCTTTATTGTCATAGCTTCTAATGTCCATGACGTTTTTTTTGCCATCGGCAGAGAATTTAACTTGATGCATTATTAGCTTTCTGTTGCTTGCGTATTCCCCTGCTGTAAAGTCTTTGTATAAGCGTAAATATTCCGGCTTTTTTTTAATGTTTTTGAGCGAAGAGAAATCGACGTAATAAACACTATCGGATATTAGATTGTAAATTCCAAGTTTGTGATCTGGATCTTTATCTGACACTTTTGATCGTGCATTTTTTAGATAAGAATGACCATTTTTTGATATGTGATGCTCTACATGTGTGTTTTTCACTTCGGGATACTCATTAACCCTAAATAAAATAAATTTTCCATCGGGAGTACCTTGAATATTGCTTACAGAGCCTTGTGGATGATAAATAGTTTTTATTTTTTGATGAAATTTAGGTTCGTTGTCTCGCCAGTTAGCCGCTTCTTTTTGATCTGTATGGAATTGAAAGAGTGCTAGCTCTTCTTCCTCCATTTTAGATGGTGTTTTTTTTGATGCTTCTTTTTGTTTGGAGAATGCAACAAGCTGTTTAATTTCTCCTTTAGATTTATGATATCTATAGAGGTCTGTTTTTAATTGGAAGTAAACAATCTCATCATATTCCTGCACATTATAAATGTCGTCATGAAGCGAAATGATTGATTGTTTAACCTTATTATTGAAGTGAATTAAGTTTCCGTGCTCGGAATAATACGAATCTTTGTGGTAGTCGCTGTTTGTTTCGTAAAAAGACTTATTTTTTTTGACTATTGTTTTACGTTTTAAGTTGTAGACATATTCAGAATTACCAGGGTTGTTTTCAGGATTCCATTCAAATAGAATAGAGTTCCCATTCTTATCCCATCGAATGTGAGTGGGTTGATGTCCAATGAAGTCATCGCCTCGCATTATTTCGCGTAATTTAAGGGGGGAGTCATTTTTAATTTCTTGAGCCTTACTTGTGAGGGTAGATACTAAAAGAAGTGAAAGTATGAATCGATGCATAGTAATCTGTTTGTAGGTTCTGTTTTCGGCAATGAAGATAAATAAACTAGGTAAACTTTTCAAGGACTTTGTATTTGATTTATTTCAAATAATAAAATGGTAATTGGGTGGTTTTAATGATTTTAGTAGTATCTTTGCAGACCTGTCTCGAGAAGGCAGGATTAAATAAATTTATAAATCGGGGTTTTGTACCCTATATTGTAAAACAATTATGGCAACTAAAATTAGATTGCAAAGACACGGTAAAAAAGGAAAAGCTTTTTACCACATCGTAGCTGCAGATAGCAGAGCGAAAAGAGATGGACGTTTCATCGAGAAGTTAGGAACTTACAACCCAAACACGAATCCAGCAATTATTGATATCGATTTCGATAAGACATTGAACTGGGTACAGGATGGTGCTGAGATGACTGATACAGCTCGAGCAATTTTATCTTACAAAGGAATTCTTTACAAGAATCACTTAATTAAAGGAATTGCTAAAGGTGCTTTGAATGAAGCTCAAGTAGAAGAGAAATTTGCTAAGTGGGTAGAGGAAAAAGCTAAAAAAGTTGATGCGAAAACTTCAAGTTTATCTAAAGCAGCTGATAAAGCAGAAGCAGATAAATTAAAAGCAGAAGCAGATGTTTCAGCAGCAAGAGCTAAAGAAATTGAAGCGAAAAATGCTCCAGTAGTAGAAGAAGCTCCAGTAGAGGAGGCTCCAGCGGCAGAGGGAACTCCAGCAGTAGAGGGAACTCCAGCAGTAGAGGAGGCTCCAGCGGCAGAGGGAACTCCAGCAGTTGAGGAAGCTCCAGCAGCAGAGGAAACTCCAGCAGTAGAGGAGGCTCCAGCGGCAGAGGGAACTCCAGCAGTTGAGGAAGCTCCAGCAGCAGAGGAAACTCCAGCAGCAGAGTAATAAAAAGATTGAATGAACAAAGCAGATTGCTTTCATTTAGGATATATAGCGAAACTTCACGGATTTAAAGGTGAAGTTTCGTTGTTTTTAGACGTTACTAATCCGAGTGATTATGCGTCACTTGACACCATTTTTATTGATTTAGGCGATAACCTCACACCTTTCTTTATTGAATCGATAAAGCTGAAGAATAAAGGTTTTTCTGCAGTGAAACTTGAAGGTGTTAATGATGAGCTTAGTGCACGAAAGTTATTGCGTAAAGATGTCTACTTGTCTATTGAGATTTTACCTGAGCTAAATGGGATTAATTTCTATGACCATGAAGTTATGGGATACAAGGTTGTGGATGAGGTGCATGGTGATATCGGTGAGCTGGCTTTAGTCATTGATTTGAAGGTAAATCCTTTACTTCAGATTATGTGCGATGAAAAGGAGATTCTTGTTCCTTTGATTGAGGGTGTCGTAAAACGAGTTGATCGTAAGAAGAAAGAGTTGCATATTAAGGCTCCAGACGGACTTGTAGAGCTTTACCTGGGATAATGTCCATTTTTAAGTTTAAGTTTTTTGAGATTAAACAAGCTGACTCTCCAATGAAGGTTGGTACAGATGCTATGGTTTTAGGTGCCTCTATTGATGTGCTTGATAAAAGGCATGGATTAGACGTGGGTGCAGGTACAGGGGTTCTTTCTTTAATGTGCGCCCAGCAGAATACGTCTATTGAAATGGATGCAGTTGAATTGGATGAATTGGCATCGAGGGAATGTGAGTGTAATTTTTCTGAATCAATTTTTTCTGAAAGACTTACTTCAATTCATGTTGATTTTCTAAACTTTGAAGGGACGAAGCAGTACGATTTAATTATCTCAAATCCTCCTTTTTTTCAAACGCATTTAGAGAATGATGATGAGCGAAAGTCAAATTCTCGTCACGAAAGAAGTTTGCCAAAAGCATTGTTTGTAAAGAAAGTTTCAGGCCTGTTGAGTCCGCAGGGAGACTTTTGGATTATTGTACCGCATAATGATGTTAAGGGTTGGGTTGAAACTGGATCTTTAAATGGTTTAAGTGTAGTTGCTCAAATCAATATACGAGGAAAGCAGGGGGGAGATTATATTCGTTCTGTATTGAGGTTCTCAAAAAAACGTAGTGATCTAGCTGTAACTGATTTTAGTATTCGATGTGCTAAAAATAACTATACGGAAGCGTACATTGATCTTACGCGAGCGTTTCATTTTAAAACCCTTAAGCGCTAACTTGTTTAAGTTGTGCCATCAATTCGCGTTGAATTGATATTCCTTTGTCGTTGTTATACCACACTTGTAGCGCAGCTTTCTTTTCTTGTGTCGTTTTTGTGGATTCTTTTAGGTTGTCAACTAATTCTTTGGCTTCAATTGGTCTAGGTCCCCAGGTAAATAAGTCTGTATTGTTGTCGTCACGTACAATTAATTTGGGGATAGATTTACTTCCATCTGTTAGGTAGGAGTCAATCATGTTGTCGTCACCGTCTCTAAGAATTACATGTAGTTCAATGTGAGGGCTGTATTCAGCTATTTTTTGTATAAATGGAGTGAGGTGAGCAGCATCTCCACACCAAGGTTCAGTAATTAAGTACCATTTTTGATGACATTTCAATGAGGCTAATGCAGCTTTAGTTTCGTCGAGTAAGTCTGTTTTTTTTAACCAACGATTAGATCTTGAGTTGTTCAGTTTTACGTACTCTAGATAGCTTGGGTTATCATAAGGTGTAGCGGTAATTTCTCCGTGTAAAATTGCTGCAAATTTCGCGTGGTATTCATTCCAATTCATCGTGTGCTTATTCAGTCTAGATAAGATTGATTAATAAATGGAGGGAAAGTCTAAGGGGCTTGATTCGTGCATAATTGTGTATGCCTTTTCAACAATGTCCTCAATGTTTGGTTTAGAGAAGTAGTCTCCGTCAGAGCTATAGGCTGATCTATGGTCTTTAGCACTAAGTGTTTCTGGTACAGAGTCTAGGTGGTAATATCCTTTTTGTTCAACCAAGATTTTATCAAGCATATATGCTGTTGCACCACTGCTAACATCTTCATCAACAATTAATAAACGATTTGTTTTCTCTATTGAATCAGTAATCATGTGTTCAATATCAAACGGAAGTAAGGTTTGAACATCAATTAATTCAACTGATATACCCAGCTCGGCGAGTTGGCTTGATGCTACTTCACATAGGTTAAATGTTGACCCATACGAAACAATCGTTAAGTCATTCCCTTCTTTTACAATTTCAGGAATTCCTAGGGGTTCTCTAAAATCCCCAATATTGTTAGGTAAACGTTCTTTTGTTCTATAGCCATTTAGGGGTTCAATAACCAATGCAGGTTCGTCTGCTTGCAATAGAGTATTGTAAAATCCAGCCGCTTTAGTCATGTTACGAGGTACACATACATGCATTCCTCGAATTGAATTCACAATCATTCCCATTGGAGATCCACTGTGCCAAATTCCTTCTAAACGATGTCCACGTGTACTGATGATTAAAGGTGATTTTTGTCCACCTTTTGTTCTGTACTGAAGTGTGGATAGATCATCAGACATAACTTGTATTGCGTACAGTAAGTAGTCTAAGTATTGAATTTCTGCAATTGGTCTTAATCCACGCATGGCCATTCCAATACCTTGTCCAATAATTGTACATTCACGAATTCCTGTGTCCGAAACGCGATCTTCACCGAATTTCTCTTGCATTCCTTCTAGCGTTTGATTTACGCCACCAATTTTCCCGGCATCTTCTCCAAAAACAAGAACGGCAGGATTGTTGGCAAGAATTTTCTCGTAATTATTTTTAAGGATAATTCTACCATCCTCCATTTTAACGTCATCGTCATATGTTGGATCGACACGTTCAACGTTCATTGCTGAAGATTCCGATTCTGAGTGTAGGTGAGAGCTATATCTGTCAAAATTAACTTTAAGTTGGCTTTGTATCCAAGAGGATAAAGCTGTTTTTGCGCTTAAATTTTCTTCACGAACCATGCGAAGTACCTTCCGAGAAGCACCTAGTATGTCTCTACGTATCGGATTCATTTCCTTTTCTAGGTCAGCTGCAATTTTATTAATAAAGGCGTTGTTTGAACTTTGTTCTCCAACAGCTTTAATTAAAGAGACAGCGTTTGTAAGGTCTTCTTTTACAGAGTCTGTAAAGTTTTTCCAGGCAGCATTTTTTTGGTCACGAACTAATTTCTTAGCATCTTTTTGAATTGCTTCAAGTTCAGCTTTCGTAGCAATGCTTAGTCCATCAGTATTAAATGTTAAAATCCAATGTTCAAATTTTGAAATGCAGTCGAAATCAATTTCCCATTGCATTCTAGCCTCATCTTTATAACGTTCGTGTGACCCACTCGTTGAATGACCTTGAGGTTGATTTACTTCTTTTACGTGGACTAAAACAGGAATATGTTCTTCTCTGGCTAGTTTGACAGCTTTTTCGTAAGTCAAACATAAGTCAGCATAATCCCAACCTTTTGTTATAAAGATTTCATACCCTGGTTTGTCTTTAGTACGTTGCATTCCGGCTAATGCCTCTGAGATACTGTCTTTGGTTGTTTGTTTATTTCGAGGTACTGATATTCCATACCCATCATCCCAAACAGACATTACCATAGGAACCTGTAAAACACCTGCTGCATTGATCGTTTCCCAAAAGGGACCTTCCGATGTTGAGGCATCACCAATTGTTCCAAAGGCAACTTCATTTCCGCCGTTGGTGAATTTCTTGAATTCTGCTAGCTCTGCTAAAGCAGGATTGTTTCTGTATACTTTAGAAGCTTGAGCTAAACCTAATAGTCGAGGCATTTGACCTGCGGTTGGAGACATGTCTGCGGAGCTGTTTTTTTGCTCCATCAAGTTTTTCCAATTGCCTTTTTCGTCTAGGTTCCTTGTAGCGAAGTGCCCACCCATTTGACGGCCTGCAGATTGAGGCTCTTGTTCCACATCTGTGTGTGCGTATAATCCGGCAAAATACTGTTGAACGTTGATTTGCCCAATAGCCATCATGATGGTTTGATCGCGGTAATATCCCGATCGAAAATCACCGTTTTGAAACTGTTTCGCGAGTGCAATTTGAGCCAGTTCTTTTCCATCTCCAAAAATCCCGAACTTTGCTTTTCCAGTCAAGACTTCACGTCTTCCTAGTAAAGATGTTTCTCTCGAAATACAAGCTAACTTGTAGTCTTCAATCACTTCGTTTTTGAATGCTTCGAAATCAATTGATTCTAGTGTTTCTGGGATAGATGTTTTTGCCATAGTATATCTAAATTAGAGGTGCGAAGATAGCAAATTGAGCGCTCATTTAAAAGTAAATTGATACTTAAAACTAAAGGGTATTTGAATTCTTTTATCTTTGATTCATGGGGCTGAGGGAGAGCTGTAAGAAAATGGCACCTTATTTTGTAGATGTATGGCAATATATTGTAATTATTGTTGTCTTTATTATTGCGGCTATTTTTATCCTTTAAACACTTTTTGTAACAAAAAAAATAAAATGAAATTAGTATTAACAGTTGTTGTTTTAGTTGCGTCTTTAGGATGTTGGTCACAGTTGAATATAGATTCAATAGGTCATGTAGATTATATGTCCGAACATTTAACGATGCTAAATGATGTGTGGGGATATGTTGACGAAGATGGTAATGAATATGGGCTTGTTGGTGCTGAAAAAGGAACTTCTGTGGTCGATTTATCTACACCTTCAAATCCAGTTGAAATTTTCTGGGAACCAGGAATTCCTTCTGTTTGGCGGGATTTAAAAACATGGGGAGATTATGCTTACATTACTACGGAGGCTTCTAGTGGTTTATTGATTATTGACTTGTCGCCCTTACCAAGTTCTACAGCCTTGACAACAAGCTACTATAATGGTCCTGCTAATAATGAGTGGGAATCTGCCCATAATTTATTTATTGATTCTTCTGGGTACGCTTATATTTTTGGTGCTAACCGTGGAAATAAAGGAGTAATTATACTAGATGTACATACAGATCCTATGAACCCGATAGAGGTGGGAGTGTTTGATAATTGGTATGTGCACGATGGTTATGTTTTAGGAGACACAATGTATTTAGCAAATCTTTACGAAGGGTTTATAAGTATGGTTGACGTTACTGATAAATCGAACCCTATTCTTTTAGGTACAGCAGGAACTCCTTCTACGTTTTCGCATAATGTTTGGGCTACAGAGAATGGTGACTATGCCTTTACTACTGACGAGGTGTCAGCTGGTTATATTGCGGCTTTCGATGTTACAGATCCGTTTAATATTGTTGAAATAGACCGTATTCAAAGCTCGCCAGGAGCGGGTGTGATTCCACATAATACACATGTACTAGGCAATCATATTGTTACAAGTTATTATTCTGACGGGGTAGTTGTGCATGATGTAACGTACCCGTACAATATGATTGAAGTGGGTAATTATGATACTTATTTTGACCAGACAACAGATTATGATGGGTGTTGGGGGGCGTTTCCTTATTTTCCTTCAGGGTTAATTCTAGCAACAGATAGATCGGAGGGATTGTTTGTACTTAGTCCAAATTATGTCCAGGCATCATATCTGGAAGGAATTATTACGAATTCAATAACAACAGATCCCATTGACGATGTGGAGGTGACAATTACTGGAGGGAATCAGCAGGAGTATAGTACATCTAGTGGTTTTTATGCAACAGGAATGGCAGCAGCAGGAGTTTTTGATGTTACGTATTTTAAAATAGGGTATTACTCACAAACAATAAGTGTGTCAATTAATTCAGGAATTATAACTACCCAAAATGTTCAGCTTGTTCCCATTCCTCCGTATGGCATTACTGTTAATGTTTATGAGGATGGCTCATTAACCCCTATTAATGGAGCTGATGTTAGGCTTGAAATGTCATTGCTAACTGTGGGTGGACAGACGAATGCACTTGGTGAAGAAAATTTGACATTGTATTATGAAGATGTCTATACGGTAAGCGTAGGTAAATGGGGGTATATAACGTATTGCAATCAGTTAAATATTGATAATTCAACCGGTAGTATAGATGTGTTTTTGAGCACGGGTATTTACGATGATTTCACATTTGATTTTGGATGGAACACATCAGGGACTGCAACGACAGGTCTTTGGGAGAGAGGTATACCCAATACAACGAGTAGCAATTCAGCACCAGGTATAGATTCAAATAATGATTGTGGTGATTTTGCTTATGTTACAGGGAATGCGGTATCGTTTGATTCCGATTTTGACGATGTTGATAACGGTACGGTTTCGTTAACTTCTCCTGTGATAGATTTGACAGGTTATATAGATCCCTATGTGAATTATGAGCGTTGGTTTTATAATTTTCATGGTCCTGTTTCTCCGCCAGATGATGTCTTGGAGATTTCAGTTAGTAATGGTTTAACAACGGTTGTTCTTGAGTATGTTGATGGTGATACAGCCAACTTTTTTAACTGGCATGAAGTGAGTATTCGTTTGCAAGACTATATTTCAATTACATCGACAATGCAGTTCTTTTTCAAAACATCAGACATTAGCCCTCAGGTTAATATTACGGAGGCTGGAGTTGATCATTTCTTTATAGCGGAAGCATCTGATCTTGGTTTTGATGAGTTAGATTATGCGGTACTTGTTTACCCAAATCCTGTTGTTCATGAGCTGATGATTACTGGGGGTAGACCTAATCAGGTATATGCTATAGTTAAGCCTGATGGCGGTGAGGTTTTGTCAGGTTGTATGTCTGGTTCAGAGGAGGTTATTGATGTTTCTTTTTTGAGTGAAGGTGTTTACTTTTTGAGGACTTCTTCAGAGGTGTTTAAGATTATTAAAATTAGATAATTTAGAATTGATCATTTTCTAAGAATTGAAAAACGAATAGCTATATTTGCTAACAACTAATTTAGAACGATTTGGAATTAAAATACGACATATCTATTGTAGTGCCACTCTTTAATGAAGAAGAGTCTTTGCTTGAATTGTATAGCTGGATTAAGCGTGTGATGGATGAGCATAAGCTTTCATTTGAGGTTGTCTTTATAGACGATGGAAGCAAGGATGGCTCTTGGGGAGTAATTGAAAAGTTACATGTTGAATACCCAAATGCTAAAGGGATAAAATTCCAGCGTAATTATGGGAAGTCAGCAGCGTTACAAAAAGGATTTGAGGCTGTGTCAGGCTGTGTTGTGATTACAATGGATGCTGATTTACAAGATTCTCCAGAGGAAATACCAGAATTGTATCGGATGATTATGGAAGAGGATTTTGATCTTGTTTCAGGGTGGAAGAAAAAACGATATGATCCAATTACAAAAACAATTCCAACAAAGTTTTATAATTGGGCAGCTAGACGAATTACAGGGATTTATTTGCACGATTTTAATTGTGGCCTGAAGGCTTATAAGAATGTTGTTATCAAGAGTATAGAGGTGTATGGAGATATGCATCGTTACATTCCCCCGTTAGCAAAATATGCAGGGTTCGATAAGATTGGAGAGAAGGTGGTGCAACACCAATCACGTAAATATGGAACTACAAAATTTGGATTAAACCGGTTTGTTAATGGACCTTTAGATCTGCTTTCAGTTGCATTTATTGGAAAATTTTCAAAGAAGCCAATGCATTTCTTTGGAGCCATCGGAATGGTTTTGTTTATGATTGGCTTTGGCTTTTCATTTTATTTAATTATTGATAAAATTTTCATTGACCAATTGGGAAGCTTAATCTCTAGTCGAACAGAATTTTTTATAGCAATGGCATCAATGGTGATGGGAGTACAGTTCTTCTTAGCTGGATTTATTGCTGAGTTAATTGGTAGAAACTCTTCGCAACGCAATGTTTATCTTGTAGAAAAAACACTCGATGTCAATTAGCAGTTGGAATATTGATGAGACATGGACCTTGTTTTTGGATCGAGATGGTGTTATTAATGAGCGTATTTTTGGAGCTTATGTAACCCGTGTTTCCGAGTTTAAATTTCTAAAAAATGCACAAGAGGCAATCGCTGCATTGTCTAATGTGTTTCATTTGACATTTGTTGTGACAAACCAACAGGGGATAGGTAAAGGACTTATGACTGAGGGTAACCTTTTAGAGATTCATACTTATATGTGTGATGAAGTTTACGAAAAAGGTGGTAAAATAAATAAGTGTTTGTTTGCTCCTAATTTAAAAGGGGCAGATTGTGACATGAGAAAACCTGGTCCTGCTATGGCAGAACTTGCACAGTTGGAGTATCCTGAAGTACAATTTGATCGTTGCGTTATGGTGGGAGATACAGATTCTGACATCCTGTTTGGTAAAAACCTTGGTATGAAAACAGTGCGAATAAAGACGGAGGAGGCTATAGGTGTGGAGGCGGACTTAACCGTTTCAAGCTTATATGAATTTTCAAAAAAAATAAAAAATGAAGTGTAGTTTAGTTTTTATCTCTGTGTTTGCTTGTTTTATTTGTGTTGGTCAACTCAATGAGCTTGATTCACAAGGGCGTAAACAGGGTGAATGGGCTAAGTTATATGCAGGAACAAATGCCCTTCAGTATACGGGGCAGTTTATAGATGATAAGCCAGTTGGTGAGTTTGTTTATTACTATAAATCATCAAAGGTTAAGGCTATTATAAAGCATGAGCTCAACTCATTGCGTTCACTGGCATATTATTACCATGAAAATGGTGCAATGATGAGTTATGGGATTTTTAGAAATCAATTGAAGGATAGTGTTTGGGTTAACTTTGGAGTGTCTGAGCGTTTAAGTAGTACAGAGACTTATTTAGGTGGAAAGTTGACGGGTAAAAAAGTTGTTTATTATGTGTCTAAAGATGTAGGTAATATGTCTCAGGTTCCTTCAGGGGTTTATATGTATGCAGATAATCTTTTGCATGGTGAGGTCACAAAGTATTTCACTGATTTTACTGTTATGGAAACAGGGCAGTATATAGCCAGTAAAAAGGAAGGTGTTTGGTTGGCTTTTCGTGCAAATGGGAAGCGGGCTACCTTAACGCGTTATAAAGGTGGTGTTCGTCATGGGTGGTGCTTGGGATTTGATTCGTTTGGTAAGGAGAACATGCGGAAATATTACGCTATGGGAGAGTTGATAGAAGGTGAGCGATTAAAGAAAAAAATGGCTTACATGAAAGCAAATGGAATTAACCCGAATAATTAGGAGTCCCTTTATTTTTTGATTGTAATAAAAACTTCCTTAAGATTCTAGTATATTCGTACCGTTATGAAGATTAGTTTACTATCTGCCTTTTACCCTTATCGTGGTGGTATAGCACAGTTTAGTGCAATGTTGTATCGTGCGTTGGAACTTGAAAATGAAGTAAAAGCACATACGTTCAAACGCCAGTACCCTAGTTTCTTGTTTCCTGGAACCTCGCAATTTGTTACAGCGGATGATAATCCAGATAAAATTGATGCGAAACGCACTTTAGATACGCTTAATCCATGTAGCTTTCGATCAACTGCAAGTGTTATTAATGCATTTGAACCTGATGTGTTTATTGGGCAGTATTGGATGACTTTTTTTGGTCCTTCAATGGGAGTAGTTCATAAGCGATTGAATAGAAAAACAAAACGAATTAGTATCCTTCATAATGTAATACCCCACGAAAAACGTTTTTTTGATAAAAGGGCCAATAATTTTTTTCTAAAACAGAATGATGGCTTTGTTGTTATGAGTGATGCTGTTTTAAAGGATTTACTTTCTCTCAAGCCTGACGCTAAGTATTTAAGGTTAGACCACCCGGTGTACAGCCAGTTTGGAGTAAAGAAAAATCAAGGAGATGCGATTAAAGAACTTGGTTTACCAGTGGGTAAAAAATACTTGTTATTTTTTGGATTTATTCGAGATTATAAAGGTTTGGATTTGCTTCTTGAGGCATTGGCTGATGTGGAAACTGATATACATCTAATTGTAGCGGGAGAGGTTTACGGTTCGTTTGCCCCCTATCAACAACGCATAGATGCGCTTCATTTAGGTGAGCGCGTGCACTTGTTTAATAACTATATTTCGGATGCTGAGGTTGGTGTTTATTTTTCTGCTGCAGATGTCTGTATGTTGCCTTATAAAGGAGCTACTCAAAGTGGAATTACTGCAATTTCACATCATTTTGACTTGCCTATTATAGCGACAGATGTTGGTGGCTTGAAAGAAAAAACCCGACACAATGAGACGGGGTTGATTGTAAAAAAACCGCAAGCTGATTTAATTTCAAGTGAGATAACTCGTTATTTTTTAGAAGGTTTAAAGCCTTCGTTTAGCCGTAATTTACAAGCTGAAAAATCTGCAGATTCATGGGGTGATTTTGCAAAGAGCATTCTTGAATTTTCTAAATCACTTTAACTGTTTTATTTAATAGGCGTAACCTTTTGTATTACCTGATTTTATTGAGGTTTTTACTGGCTTATTTAATATTCTAGTTTTCTTTGCAAGTTAGATGGCTATTATATTGACTTTAATAAAGGTAAAGTCTATATTTGCTGGCTTATTAATTACTTAATTATTTTACGAAAATGCGTAATAAAGGATTTTTTTGGTTTTTGACGATCTTACTGACGGCTATTTGTGTTTATCAATTGTCGTTTACATTTGTTTCTAGCGATGTAGAAAAGAAAGCAGAAAAGGAAGCACAAGCTCTTGTTGATGATTTAAAAGCTCAGGCTGAGAGTAACAACATGGTTGCTTACCTACCAAACAACACTGAAGTTGATTTCAATAATGCGGATGCAGAAGAGTTGGCAAAGTCAGCGTTCATTAATCAAATTTTAAAAGAAAAAGCAGATAAAACAGTATATCCTGTTTTTGGTTCTACGTTTAAAGACGTTAAACAACGAAGCCTTGCTTTTGGATTAGACCTTGTAGGAGGTATGAGTGTAACGTTAGAAGTCTCAGTTCCTGAGCTTTTGAAAAATTACATTCGTAATGAAAGAAGTCCAAAGTTTAAGCAAGCGTTTAAAGCTGCTAAAAAGGAATATGGAACGAATGGCGGAGATTTTATCTCAATATTTACTGCCAAGCATAACTTATTAAACCCGAAAACACCATTGGTAAGTTTATTTGATATCTCTGATATTGATGACTTGGGGTTAAAATCGACAGATTCAGAAGTTGAAAGTTTCCTTAGATCTAAGGAGGCTAGTTCAATGGACGGTGTTGAAGAAATAATGAACCGTCGTATTAACCAATTTGGTGTTGCGCAACCGAACATTCAGAAAGACCCTAAAAACAATAGACTATATATTGAACTACCAGGTGTACAAGATGAGGCGACTGTTGCTGAGAAATTACAGTCAACTGCAAACTTACAGTTCTTTGAAACATATTCTCTTCAAGAAATTGGGGCGCAATGGCAACAAGCTGGTATTGTTTCTCGAACAGCTGAATTGATTGAAGGAGAAATTGAAGAAGTTGTTTCTGATTCTACAGCCCTTGCAAGTGATACTGTTGCTTTAGACTTGAATGATTTGTCTTCTTTAACAAGCGATGGTCAAAAAGGTTTGGCTGATTTAATGAAGCCTGCAGGAGGATACTCGATGGGGTACTGTGCTATAGAAGATAAAAATGCAGTTGATGCTTTGTTGAGACGTGGTGATGTTTTGGCTTCATTTCCAGATGACGTTAAGTTCATGTGGTCTTCAAACTCAGAAGTAATTAACCTTGATACAAAAGAATCTGGATATGTTCTATATGCCGTTCGTGTTCCATTGAAAGGGAAAGCAAGAGTAGGTGGTAGAGATATTAAAAGTGCTTCTACTGGATACGATCAAAATGAAGGGAAAATTACTGTTGATCTTCAAATGACTCAAGAGGGTGGTAATAACTGGGCTCAAATGACCCAGGAGAATGCTGGCCGTGTTATTGCTATTACGATGGATGGTGTTGTTTATAGTGCGCCAAGAGTGAATGAGCCAATTACTGGCGGTCGTACACAAATTTCAGGAAGCTTTACAATTAATGAAGCGAAAGATTTATCAGGATTACTTAATGGAGGAGCATTACCTGTTCCATGTGTAATTAAAGAACAAACAAAAGTAGGTCCAACAATTGGTGCTGAAAATGCTTCTGCTGGTTTAATGTCATTCGGTCTTGCTTTATTACTTGTATTTATATACATGATTTTTTATTACGGTAAAGCAGGTATTATAGCTGATATCGCTTTGTTTGCAAATATCTTATTCATCTTTGGTTCGTTAGCATCTTTTGGAGCTGTATTGAGCTTAGCTGGTATTGCTGGTATTGTTTTGACTATTGGTATGGCGGTTGATGCCAACGTACTAATTTTTGAACGTATTCGTGAAGAGCAAACTGCTGGTAAAGATGTTAAGTCTGCAGTTGACACAGGGTTTAAGAAAGCCTTATCATCTATTTTAGATGCCAACATTACAACCTTATTAACAGCAGTTATCCTTAAGACATTTGGTTCTGGACCAATAGAATCTTTTGCTACGACATTAATCATCGGTATTTTTACCTCTGTGTTTGCTGCATTAGTTATTACACGCTTGTCAATTAACTGGTGGATGAAGTCTGGTAAATCAATTTCGTTTGAAACAAAGCTTACAAAAGGAGCGTTTAAAAACTTCAATTTTGACTTTGTAGGTAACCGTAAGAAATACTATTTAATTTCAGGAGTTTTGATTGCTGGAGGAATTATAGCTTTAGTTACGAAAGGACTTAACCCAAGTGTTGAGTTTTCAGGAGGTCGTTCATTCCATGTTAAATTTGAAAAGAGTGCAGGAGAACATTTAGATTACCTTCGAACAAATTTGAGCTCAGTTTTTGTTGAAGAAGATGGTAAAAAAGCCTCTTTAGAATTGAAAACGAAATCAAGTAGTTTTGAGTTAGACATTACGACTAACTACATGTTGGCGAATGAGAATGGGAACCTAGAAGTTAAAGACAAGTTACTTGCTGGTTTAGCGAAAGCTGAAGATAAGGTAGGTAAAGCTAGTCTATTGGAGCAACGATCAGTTTCTGCAACTGTCTCTAAAGAATTAATTTCTTCTTCTATGTGGGCTATTATCTTGTCCTTAGTTGTCATTTTTGCATACATCTTAATTCGTTTTGGTAGATGGCAATACTCAACAGGTGCTATTATTGCCATGTTGCATGATGTTACCTTGGTGCTAGCAGCATTCGCAATATTCCATGGTATACTTCCATTCAACTTAGATGTAGATCAAGCGTTTGTAGCAGCTATTCTTACTGTAATTGGATATTCAATTAATGATACGGTGGTTGTATTTGATAGAATACGTGAGAATTTAGGGTTGCATAAAGCAGCAGATGAAAATGAGCAAATTAACATTTCGTTGAACTCTACATTGTCTAGAACAATTAATACGTCGATGACAACGTTTATTGTGTTGCTTATCATCTTCTTGTTTGGTGGTGCAGCAATTAAAGGATTTATCTTTGCATTGATGATTGGTGTTATTGTAGGTACTTATTCTTCGTTATGTATAGCGACTCCAATTTTAATTGATTTTTCTAAAAATAAATTAACTGAAGATGCAGAAGCTGCTAAAGCAAAAGCTGCTGCTCTTGCTGCAGAGAAAGCAGAAACTGCTGCTCACGAAGCTGCAATGTAGAATTTAAGATATATAAAAAAGAAGCTACCCTTTCGGGTGGCTTTTTTTGTGATTAATTTTTGTGAGAAAAAACCATTTATACTAGGTGAAACTGGTCTTTTTCGAAAGGGAATGTAGGTGGCTGGTTGTACTGCGAGTGTACTTATAGAGGCGTAAAATTGATTACCTCATGTTTCGTACTCTTGTTTAAAAACATTCTTAAAATCGTCTTAGCATCGTTGTTTTCGGTTGTTGGCTCAATAAATGTACTCCATTTATTAGAAGATAGCTTATTGAAATGAAAAGGAGCGTATCCGTAGCCTTTTAAATTGCCGTTTTCAATAAGGATTAAGCTTTTTTCTCCGCGTTCTCTTCCTTTGTCGATTACGTAAAACGATGCTCCCTTTAACTTAAGTTCATCAATTACTTTTTCACAACGTTTATTGTATGCTTTCGTTGATTCTTTTTGGACACAAGCTCCGGCACACTCGTTGATTTCGTATTGAAAGCAAGAAGAGTTGGTTTGGTATAAATCACACAATTTCTTACATAGCTGATTCTCTTGAACTAAACGTTCCATAAAACGATTTCCTTCTTTTTTTGAAGAAAAATATGTTAGCGGAACATCTGAAACTTTAGTAGTTGATCCAATGTATAAATGGATATATCCTCCTTTGTCTAGGTAGGTATAAATTCCGTAGGGAAATTTAGTTTTTAATCGCGCCTTATTGTATTTAGCTTGATGTTGGTTTGTAAGTTGTGATTCGATTAAGCTTGCGATGAGTTCAGACCCTGTTAATTCAAATTCAATGCGTGATATTTCACTCCGCATTTTAACAGCTTTGGCTGTTTTGGTGTCGCGTAGGTGCTGTTCTATGCGTTTTTTTACCTGAACACTACTTCCAATGTAAATCAGTTGGTCGTTTTCGTTGAAAAGTTGATACACCCCCGTTTTATTTGGAATTTCATCAAGGGCGTGAAGGTTGAGCTTAGGATGTAATCTTTTGGGATTTAATTCCTCTTGAATAAAACCTTCAAGCTGCTTTTGATCCGTTTTATAAAGTAATCCAAATAATTGTGCTGTCGCTAAAGCATCTCCACCAGCTCTGTGTCTTCCAGTGAGTTTAATGCCAAGGCTCTTAGTTAGCTTGCCTAAGCTGTATGAATCATGACCAGGAATAATAGCCCTAGAAGAACGAACAGTGCATAAGTGAGGTCTGCGATAGTCAAAACCTAATGAGTTGAACTCAGCACGAATAACGCCGTAGTCAAAATCAATATTATGGGCAACGAATACACAGCCTTCTGTAAACTCAACAATGTCTTTTGCTATTTCAAAAAACTTAGGCGCACTCCCGACCATTTTGTTATTTATTCCTGTGAGTTTGACAATGAATGGAGGTATTGGTATTTGCGGGTTAATTAAGGTTTCATAGGTGTCAATAACTTCTTTACCATCATGTTTATAAATGGCAATTTCGGTAACCTTTGAATTTTTAGGACTACCGCCAGTGGTTTCTATGTCTATAACTGCAAAATGCACGGCGACAAAGATAGAAATACGCTTTGGTAAACGGACTATCTTCTACCATTCATCCTAAAAAAAATGATATTCATACGAATACGTTAGCTGAAGGACGTTTAATATTTTATCTTTATTAAATATTAAAAAGCAAATGGATAAAAAATCAGAGTTTAAGTTTAGAATGATTTTAGGCGTTGTCATTATTGGGGCAACTATTTTTTTATCGTTCCGATACTTACTTAAAGGCCCTCCGTTTATAAAGGTGATGGCGATTGGTTTAGTAGCTGGAGTTGCTTATTTAGTAATAGAACATTTAATTAAAAAAAGTAAAGAAAGCAAAGATGAACGATTTTAAACAACAAGTACCACAGTTTGACATTGACCCTAAAAAGGTTGGTAAATTTGTATCAGTAGGAGTAATAGGGCTAGTTTTAGTTGTATTGTTTTTCATGTCATGGACAGATGTAAATCCAGGTGAAGAAGGTTTTGTATATCATCCTTATGGAGGTGGTGTTGATAAAGAAAGAACGTATAACGAAGGGACAATTTTTATTGCACCTTGGAATGAAATGATTACGTACAATACACGTCAACAGTCAAAAAACTTCATATCTGAAGTTATGGATATTAACGGTACGGATATTAATGTTGAGGTTGCTGTGAATTACGCTGCAGCATCAGGTAAAACATCAGATCTTCACCTGAAGCACGGGCCAGGTTATATTTCATTTATTGATGATAAAGCAAAAGGTGCAATTAAAGATGTAATTGGTCGATACACGTATGAGCAAGTGTATAGTTCTAAGCGAGAAGCTTTAGAAGGAGAGATTGAATCGATTCTTCAAAAAGATTTTGAAGGAAATTACCTTACGCTTCACTATGTGGAAATTGCAGATGTAAACTTGCCTCCGAACATTGCACAGGAAATCACAAATAAAGAGACGCAAAAGCAACGAAATTTAACAGCGAAAGAAAAGCAAAAAGAACAAGAGTATTTAGCGAATGCTCGAATTGAGAAAGCAAGAGGAGATTCTTCATTAATTGTATCTGCAAAATTTAAAGCAGAAGCAATTTCTTTAGAGGCTGCTCAAATTTCTAAGAACCCGCAATACATTGAGTTGAAGAAATGGGAGAAATGGGACGGAATTGGATCGCCTTATGGTGAGTCTAACGTTTTTGGTTCTGGAGTTTCTATCTTAAAGCAGCATTAATAAGTGTATAAAATGAAAAAAGGGTGAGGCGTTTACTTCACCCTTTTTTTTGTTCAAAATTTTGAAAAGGATAGAGATAAGCTAGTTGATCAAAACTTGTTTTGTTTTTTTTAAGAAATTTCGTTTCCCTGCATTGTAGGCAGGTGTTTTGTCCTTGTCGTTTAATTCTATTACAGCGATAATTTCTGGCTTCAATTCTGGGTGTTTTAAAACGATTTGAGCAAGAATTTGCATGGAATATACATGTAGAGCAACTTTGTGAGTATGTTCTTGTATGAAGCCAATTAATACATCAACCAGTTCACTTTCTTTGTAGGGTTGAATACCAACAGTCATAATAATGTTAGCAATGTTTCTCAAGACTGTTTGATTACTTGATTTAAAAAGAATTCCAACCAATTTTTTATAGAATGGTTCAACTAGCTCAGGCTTGTTTTTACATACGTGAATAATAATCCAAGAGCTGTATTCTTTTAGGGGGTATTTTTCTTCGTTATCCACTATTTGAATTAAACAGCGAACTCCATCTGGGTGTTTACTAAAGTAGCTACAAAGTTCAATGATGTTTCGTGTGGCTTTTGCTTCAAGTACTTTTGCTCTAACAAGGGCTATATCCATAAGTCAAAAATAATAGAATTGAACGTTTAAATGTATGGGTAAAAAAAAAGTCCTTGCAAGCAAGGACTTTAAATATTGAATCGAGAAGTTTATTATGCTGTTACACCTAATACTTCCGCCATTTTTTTTCCAATTTCAGCTGGAGAATCTACTACGTGGATTCCACAATCTCTCATGATTTGTTTTTTTGCTTCTGCAGTGTCATCATGACCACCTACAATTGCACCAGCGTGTCCCATTGTTCGTCCTTTAGGAGCAGTTTCACCAGCAATAAAACCTACTACAGGTTTCTTAGAGTTGTCTTTTACCCACCTTGCAGCGTCAGCCTCAAGATTACCTCCAATTTCACCAATCATTACAATTCCTTCAGTCTCAGGGTCATTCATTAATAATTCAACAGCTTCTTTAGTTGTAGTTCCAATAATTGGATCTCCACCAATTCCAATCGCAGTTGTAATACCTAATCCTGCTTTAGCAACTTGGTCAGCCGCTTCGTATGTTAATGTTCCTGATTTAGAAACAATTCCTATTTTACCTTCTTTAAAGACAAAACCTGGCATAATACCAACTTTTGCTTCACCAGCAGTAATAACACCTGGGCAGTTAGGTCCAATTAGAGTACAGTCGTATTGAGCGATGTATTCTTTAGCATTAACCATATCCTTAACAGGAATACCTTCAGTAATGCAAACAATTACTTTTATCCCAGCATTAGCAGCTTCCATTATTGCATCTGCAGCAAATGCAGGTGGAACAAAGATGATAGAAGTGTCAGCTCTTTTTTCAGTAACAGCATCTGCAACTGTGTTGAATACGGGGCGATCTAAATGAGTTTGTCCACCTTTACCTGGAGTAACACCTCCAACTACATTGGTTCCATACTCAATCATTTGACCAGCGTGGAAAGTTCCTTCACTTCCTGTGAATCCTTGAACTATAACTTTTGAATCTTTATTTACTAATACACTCATGCTTATTGTGTTTATTTTAGAATCCTTTTCGTGTTAATCGTTCGCAAAAATAAAAACTTGAACTTGTTTTGGCAACGATTGTTCTCTTTTGTTTCAACTTATTTTGAAAATAAATGGAATTCATTATTTAATATCGGTTACCTCCATGTCAAATACAAGAATGGAGTGGGGAGGAATTGCGTCTAATTCATGTGCTCCATACCCTAAAAAAGGAGGTGCAATTAAAAAAACTTTACTTCCTTTTTTCATCTCAAGCATAATTTCCTTCCAGGCTCCAATTAATTGACGAACTTGAAATTCAACAGGTTCTTTTTGTTCGTCAAATATTGCGCCATCTAAAAAAGTGCCTTTATACTTGAAGGATACGATGTCTTTATAGATAATATCTCGCCCTGTACCTTCTTCGAGTATTGTATAATACATGCCAGAGGTTGAGCGCTCGCATTCAATGTTGTTTTCTGTAAGGTAGGCTTCAATTTTTTTGTCAAAATTAGCTTTGTCTTCAATGGAGTAGGTGTCTCCACACCCTCCAAAAACAAATGCAATAAGAGTAATGATAAAGTATTTCATAATTTAAAGCTTAATTAATTCGGCTAAATATTGATCATTTTTGTCCATGATTTTTTGTGCTGAAAATCCAGTTTTTACAGCGGCTTCTTTTAGTTTGTCAAAGTCAGCATAAAGCCAATCAAACCATGCTGTTTCATGGCCATTGTACTTCATCTGAAATTTAAAGTTGCCATAGTAGATTGTGTTTAAATCTACCCACATTCCACCATCATCATCTGTATATAGGTATTTTATATCAGATGAATCACAAAGAATTTTCCCTCCTTTATTTAAAAGTGATTTTGCTTGAAGCAAGGTGTTTTCTAAGTTTGAAAGGGTTCCTGATATACCGATACCGTTCATTAGCATGAGGAGTGTGTCGTATTTCTCATCTTTCAAGTCAAAGAAGTTCGCCACCCTGGCATCTAGACCATTTTTTTTAAGGTAAGAAATAGATCGTGGACTGATATCGATGCAAGACACGTCCATTCCTTGATCTTTTAAGTGACTAGCGTGAATTCCAGCACCAGCACCAATATCCAAAATTTTACCTGAGGATCTCGAAAGTGCAGTTTGTTCAATTTGAGGCATGTCTTCAAACGATCGGAATAAATAAGCGGATGATATGACATCATCTTCACATAAATCGGAAGAAACAATGATATCTTGGTCTATTCCATTTTTTTCAAAATCAAGAATTGCCTGACCCATTGGGTCGTTTTGAGTAGACATGGTTAATAGTCGTATTGGTCTTCGTAATCACCAAACCCAAACTCGTCGTCATCACTGTCATCAAACTCTGCGTCTGTTTCAAATTTAAGTGACTCATCTTCATTTGATTTTGATTCTTCTTGGGGTGCATTACCAACAGATAAAACAGTTTGAGCCGATTCTGGAGTGTTTTCTTGATAGCCGATTAACTCGATTAAGAAAATCCACATACGTAAGAAGTCGTGAACCAAAATGATTTTTTGATCTGATTCTTGAATGAACTCTCCAATCCTAGAGCTGTTCATTACTCCGGGTAAAATTTGACTTGAATCTTCTCCGAAAGACATGTCAAACAGGCTAATTTCAAACCCTTTATCCCAGCTGTCATTAGACATGTAAAAAGATGCCATTTGATCATTTGAAAAATTATAAGCGCTTAATATAGCCCTATAGAAAGACTCGAAATTATCTTGATCACTGATTAAGATATCACGAAAGACCTCATTTTTATCTTTCGAATCAAGTAAAACTCTGAATTTTAATCCTGCCATGTAACGTATTGATTTGTACTAAACGAATAGTACGCTATGTTTACTCTATTGTTTTAAGTCCTAGTTTAGTTCCAATTTTTATCATCAACTCAAAGGCTTCTTCTAGGTTGTTCTGAATTTCACCGTCTAAAATAGCTTCTTTTATTTTTGCTTTAATATCACCAATTTCCTGGCATGGGCTTAACCCAAATGTTTCCATGATAATTTGTCCGGTTATCGGGGGTTGAAAATTACGAATTCTATCTTTTTCTTCAACCAATAACAGTTTCTCCTTTACTAATTTAAAGTTTTCCTTATATTTTTTAACCTTCATTTCATTTTTCGAAGTGATATCGGCATTACATAAGGTCATTAAATCATCAATATCATCTTCTGCATCGGATAATAAGCGTCTAATTGCAGAGTCAGTTACATGGCCTTTAACAAGAGATATTGGTCTTAAGTGTAGGCGTACAAGTTTCTGAACATATTTCATTTTAGTATCCATTGGAAGCTTTAAGCGCTTAAAAATTTTGGGAACCATACGGGCTCCTAAATCTTCATGGCCATGAAAGGTCCATCCAACCTTGTTGTTGAATCGTTTTGTAGGTGGTTTTGCAATGTCATGCATGATTGCAGCCCATCTTAACCATAGCTTTTCGGTGTTTTTACTAATGTTATCTAAAACTTCTAAGGTGTGATGAAAATTATCTTTATGTGATTTGCCTTTAATTGTTTCAACGCCATAAAGGGCTACCATTTCTGGAAAAAATTGATGCAGTAACTTAGTGGAAAATAATAGGTTAAAGCCACGAGATGGAGTAGGGCTGAGAATTATTTTATTGAGTTCATCCATGATGCGCTCTTTCGAAATAATATCAAGACGTTCAGCATTTTCTCTAATAGATGTTAAACTTTCTTTTTCTATTTTAAAGTCTAACTGTGCGGCAAATCTCAACGCGCGCATCATTCGAAGTGGGTCGTCGGAGTATGTTTTACTCGGTTCCAATGGAGTTCGAATAATCTTATTTTCGAGATCTTTAACCCCATTGAATGGGTCAATTAGGTCCCCGAAATTGTTTTTATGTAGGCTAATGGCAAGCGCGTTAATCGTAAAATCTCTTCTGTTTTGATCGTCTGTTAAAGTTCCGTTTTCAACAATCGGTTTTCTAGAATCTCGTCGGTAAGACTCTTTACGAGCACCAACAAATTCAACATCTAGATCTTTATAAACAAATTGGGCAGTTCCAAAGTTTTCAAACAGGGATACTTTTTTTACACGAAGCTTCTCTGCGCATGCTTTGGCTAAATCTAGGCCGTTACCAATAACAACAATATCAATGTCTTTAGATGGTCTGTTTAAAAGTAAGTCACGTACGTAGCCACCAATAACATATGCTTCAAGATTTTGTTTTGTAACAATTTCTGAAGCAACCTTAAACACAGGGTGTGTTAAATATTGACTTAAGTTCTCTGACATTGCGGATGCAAAGTTAAAGGAATCAACTGTAATAACATTGTATCAGTGAAATTAATGATGATTATTGTGTTAACTTAGTATGTGCGAGACAATTTTACTTCGCTTTTTTTCTTGAAATAGAATACCTAAATGCATTTAAACTAAAAATAGTCTCATGTTTTCAGCACTTGCTTCTTTTTTCTCAACAAAAGCATACCAGCTTGCTTATAAAAACATTATCAAGCACATGAATAAAGCTGGATTAAGATTGAGAATAGAGCTTATTAATGGAGATACAATTGAATATTGGGATAATCATTCAGATAAACCTGTTGCTTTGTTGATTCATGGTTTTGGTGCTTCGACAGAATATCAATGGTATAAACAGGTGGAGTTTTTAAGTAGAAATTATCGAGTAATTACGCCTAACTTATTTTATTTTGGAAAAAGTATTCCCGGAAGTCCAAAATTTAAAATCAAAGACCAGGTAGAATTAATTGATTCACTTGTAAATCACTTAGATCTTAACTCACTGACATTGTTCGGTGTTTCATATGGTGGATTAATAAGTATGGAGTATGCTCAGATGTACAACAAAAAGGTAGAACGTCTCGTTGTTTTTGATGCTCCAGTTAAGTATGTTTTTACTGAAGATATAACGACAGTTTGCAAACGATTCAAGGTTGATAGTGTTGAAGATTTGTTTGTTCCTAAAACCCCAAAAGAGTTAAAGCGACTCCTTTATTTAGTTTTAGGTAAGAAGTCGATTATTCCAAGTTTTATGCTAAGGTCATTTTATGAAAACGTGTATGGTGAAAATCATGATGATAAACGCTTTTTGATGACAAGTTTAATTGCGAGTCTGGATGAATATGCTCAGCATAATTATGATTTTAATACACCAACCTTATTAATCTGGGGCAGTAATGACATGGCTATTCCAGTAGATCGAGCCCACTTAATTAGAGATCATATTGGTGAAAATGCAGAGCTTCAAATTATTGAAAATGGTGCTCATATGCCCAACATCACTAAGACAAAAAAGTTTAATGGGATTGTGTCAGCATTTTTGGCGCAAAAATAACGAGTTCGTATTACAATTAGTGGATAAAAAAGCAAAAACATGAAACGATTTGTATTGGTTTTAATTGTTGGATTCATTACAATGAATTCATTTTCTCAGACCACCTGTGTAATTGAAAAAGCATATGAGAAAATATTTAAAATTCAGAAAAAGGAATCTAGGGAACGTGAATACCTGATAAAAACGGTCAATAAAATGGATGCCAATTCATGCTTTTCAGATTTGGTGAATCATAATGGGGAGTACATTGATTATTTAAGGGTTCATTTCTCAGACAATTCAAATTATAAAGACTTAATGAGTATTAATGATACAGTTAAGCTTCAGCATGAATTTATCAAATCCCTTGAAAAGGATAGCGCATTCAATCATGAAATGCGTAAGTTGACTGAAAAAATCACGAATAAATTGAACTATGTCCCCGATACAGTTTCAATGAATGAGTTAATAAACATAGCTGTAAAATATTTTTCAATTGTTAGAATTAATAAGAATGGAGACTATGTTGGTAAGGTCTGCGTAGGAGTTAATGGATTAATTCAAACTGAAAAAGAACGATTTCCTCAAGTTGAAGCTTTTTGTTTTTCTACAATTTTGAACAACTATAAAGGAGAGCAATTTAATATGTATAATGAATTTGTAAGAGGAATTAAAGAGTTGTATAAAATGAATTTAGGTCTTGAAAATGAAGATAGACTTTTAAGAGCTCAAGGTGCGATGTATATGTTTATGAGAAATAACGAAACATTGAAAATGGTACTGTTACATACATACGAGCTCAAAAAAGAATACTTACCATTTGTATTGGATAAAAATGGGTTGTGGTAGTCGTTTATTTACGAATAATTTCAATGTCTCCGCGCAATCCAATTTTGATGATTTGAGATGGCGTGTTCATTTTTTCTGTCAGTCGTTCTTTTACAATGTGATCAGCACCATTTTTAATCTCAGCTGAAACAGTTTCATAATTTACTGGGTTTTTATCACCCGATATGTTTGCAGATGTGCTTACAATTGGTTTACGTAAACCTCGGATAAGTTTAATGCATGTAGGGTCTTTTGTAATTCGAATTCCAACAGAGCCATCTTTAGCCAGTATGGAAGGGGCTAGTCCTTTAGCATTTGGGTAAATAATGGTAAGCGGTTTAACGGCAAGGTCTGCCAAATCGTAACAGACTTCTTGAAATTCAGGAATGTAACGTTGGAGCATTGGGAAGTCATCCACTAGAATGACAAAGCTTTTATGCTCAGGACGTTGTTTTAGATCTAATATTTTTTGACACGCTTCTTCATTTGTAGCATCACAGCCTAAGCCCCAAATAGTATCTGTAGGATACAGGATCGTTCCTCCAGATTTTAATATTTCAACAATTTCTTTCATGCTATTTTAATAAATCAGGCCTGCGTGTTTTTGTACGTTCCATGGCTTTTTCTTCTCTCCATTTGTCAATTTTACCGAAGTCACCCGAAAGTAAAACTTCAGGAACTTTCATTCCGTTATATTCAGGAGGTCTTGTATAAACAGGAGGTGAAAGTAATCCATCTTGAAAACTATCCGTTAGTGCTGATGTTTCATCATTTAGTACGCCAGGTATTAAGCGAACCACACTGTCTACAAGTACCGCTGCACCTAATTCTCCTCCAGATAAAACATATGACCCAATAGAAATTTCTTTTGTAATGTAGTGTTCGCGTACGCGTTCATCAATACCTTTGTAGTGACCACACAGTATGATTATATTTTTTTTTAAACTCAAGTCATTACAGATGGATTGTTCTAATAATTCGCCATCAGGGGTCATGAAAATTATTTCATCATATTCGCGCTCAGATTGTAGTTTTTCAATAACAGAGACAATTGGTTCGATGCTCATTACCATGCCGGCACCTCCGCCATACTGGTAGTCATCAACTTTATTGTGTTTGTTTTTAGAATAGTCTCGAATGTTGTGGACTTCTAGTTCTAAGTGCCCTTTAGTTTGGGCTCTTTTCATGATAGAATCAGAGAAAGGGCTGTGCAATAAATCAGGTAAAATTGTAAGGATATCAATACGCATGCTTAAAATTAAGTATTTTAAATATGGTTTATAGAATTTTTTATAAAGCATCTCTTTTCAATTGAATTATTTTTTGTTTTAATCAATCGAAATAAGGATAGCTTAACTGTATTTAAAGAGGTGTATTATAGTAACCTACATTGATCGTCCTATGAACGTTTGTTTCATCAAAAAATGCAATGTATATTCGTGTACCAAAATTATTTATTATGAAAATAAGATTATTAACGACGCTCTTTGTTGCAATGGGTGCTTTTTCATTCTCTCAAGATACTACTTGGGTTCAAACATTTACGTTCGATTCTATATCAACACGAAGGGCTGAGTTTACTTTTCCTGCAGAGTTAGAGGATAAACGTTTTGAAAAAGTGTTGATGTATTATAAGCTTAAGTGTGATGCTCAAACCCCTTGGGATAGTTATGCCTGTGGTGAGTGGGATTATTTGGCTTATACAAGAATATTTGATCATACAGGTGTAATGGATTCAGTACAGATTGACTCCGTACGTTACATGAATAATCTAAATAGTTTTACTGATTATGTTTACGATGATTGGGGGTATAGTTATGCTGATACATATCTTGTAACGGAGCAATTTAGAAGTGGTTTTAGTACCGCGTTGAATTCATTGAATCAAACTTCTTCAGGAGCGTCTAATGCACCTTTTGATTTGTCAAATAAAGGAGGGCGCTTTCAGATGCTAGTTACAGCTGCAGAATTAACGAATTCAGGTATTGTTGCAGGTGATATTCAGTCATTGGCATTGTATGTAGATGGGATCACTGTAGATGGGGAGTTGTTATATCCTTCAATTTCAATTAAAGGAACAACAGATGCTACCATCACTGCGTTTCATGAAGCAGGTTTTACTGAAGTGTATAATTTGTCACGCTCTACATTAGCTGCGACTTCTGAATTAGCAATTGGTGAAAACGAATTGGAATTTTACCAACCTTTTGGGTGGAACGGATCAGATAACATCATTGTTGATTTTAATTTTGAACGTACCACATCTGCAGTAAATGCACTTTCCTTTCAAAAGGAAACATCTTCACCAAACATGGCGTTGAATTTTACAGCAAAAAATGGTGTCCTTAATTTATCAGGGTCAAACTATGCTTTGTTAGAATTATCTGATGTGGATATGGGAGACGATATAACAATTGCCTTTTGGGCAAAGGGGAGCGGTAATAATGGAGTTAATACTTCTATTTTAGAAGGAGTGGATACAACAAATACCCGAATGATTAATATTCACATGCCGTGGAGCAACAACAATTTATATTGGGATTGTGGTGAAGGGGCTGGGAATGACCGAATTTATGGCCCAATGACAGCAGGTGAAATTGATAATGAATGGCACCACTGGGCCTTTGTGAAAAATCAAGGGACAGGTGAAATGAAGATACTTAGAGATGGTGTTCTTTGGCTAGATGGTGTTGGCCATACCCGTTCAGTGGGAATGATGCATAGATTAATTCTAGGAGCAAACAAGAGTGCATCAAATAATTGGAGTGGGAGTATTGATGAATTCCAAATTTATACGGCTGCTGTTGATGATGCTACAATTGCCAGTTGGTACAAAAACAAAATAGATAATACGCATCCTAATTGGGCTGACTTATCCGTTTATTACGATTTTGACAATGAGGAGTGGGCAAAGGATATGTCCCAAAATGATTACTTGTTAATGCCCTCTGAACAAGGAATGTTTGATTTTTCTTCAATGCCTTTAGCGGGAGTTCTTGAAGCTGACCGACCAATAATTAGTTTTGGTCAGGGTACTGTTTCAGGGGTGGTTACGGATAAGATTATTCCATATTTAAAACTGAAGGAGCCTGAGGTTGTCTTTGAGTATGAAGTTGTAGACAGGCATTTTGCTATTGTCAATGCTTTTGTTGCTTTGCCAAGTGGCGATGAAGTTGTTTACGATGCGGTGAATACAATTATTGCAACAACCCCATTTACAGGGGTGAATACAATTTCAAATGAAATAGTTACACTCTATGAAGAACCTTTTGAAATTATTAATGATGTAGAAATAGGTCGTTTTATTACACCTTATGGAATTCAATTTGATTTGGGACCAAATGGGTTTACATGGGTTTACGATGTTACGGATTATCAAATGTATTTGAAAGATGTTGTTGATTTAGCTGCACATAACACGCAAGAGTTGATCGATTTAAAATTTGCTTTCATTGAGGGGATTCCCCCACGTGATGTTCTTTCGCGCCAGCCAATTTGGTCTGATTTTAGAAGTTACTCATATGCAAATATGGATAACGATGTGAACCTTCAGTCAACGAGTATTGTACTTTCGGACTCTTCTGAAACATACCGGATTAAAACACGTTTTACAGGTCATGGGCACAATGGTTCGGTTAACTGTTGTGAGTGGGACTCTAAAGACCATATGATTTCAATTGATGGTGTAGAACGTTTTAATTGGGAAATCTGGGAAGAAACAGCTTGTGGAGACAATCCAAATATATCTCAAGGTGGAACATGGCCTTATGCAAGAGAAGGGTGGTGTCCAGGTGATTTGGTTAAAGAATACGACCATGAATTAACACCTTATGTGACCCCTGGTGCAACGGTTATATTTGATTATGATATCGAGGATGTTCCTGCAGGTGATCAAGAGCAAGGTAATGGAAATTATGTCGTTGCAATGGATTTAATTTCTTATTCAGCGCCAAACTTTCAACATGATGCAGCGCTTATAGATGTTTTAAACCCAAACAATTGGGAGTATTACAGTAAGTGGAATCCAAGTTGTTCAAACCCTAGGGTGATTTTACAGAATACAGGAGAGCAAGATTTGACTTCATGTAGAATTCGAATTTGGATTAGTTATGGAGATTTTATCGATTACGAATGGACTGGAAACTTGAAGTTTTTAGAAAAGGAAATTGTAGAAATTCCAATTACAGATGATAGTTGGTGGGCTGATTATTCTGGACAACAAACATTTAAAGCACATGTTATGAATGTTCAAGGTGTTCCAGACATGGATGAATATCCTCATAATGATGGTGTTTCGGTAAACTTTGAGGCTCCGAATTATATTTCGGGACAATTCCTGGTTTGGTTTACTACAAACAACAAGGCAAACGAGAATAATTGGAGGTTAGAAGATGGGGATGGAAACATTCTATTTCAGAGAAATACCTTAACGAATACGACAACGTATAAAGATACATTTGATTTAGCTCCAGGTTGCTATAGCATTACACTAGAAGATACAGATAGTGATGGTGTTGGGTTCTGGTATTCAGCACAAACAGAAGGTGAAACAAATGGGACGTTTAGAATTAAAAATGTTGGTGGTCCAATAATTAAGACCTTGGATCGTGATTTTGGAAACTACAGTAAGTTTAACTTTTCTGTTGGATATGCTTTAGGTATTGATGAACAAGACTTAAGCCATCAAATAACTGTTTTTCCAAACCCTAATAATGGTGTGTTTCACGTTGAGTTAAGTGGGAATATAGGCGGTGAGGCACAGTTAGAAGTATTTGATTTGATGGGGCGAAAAATAAAATCTCAAACAATGAGTACAGACCTTAATTTTGCAACAACATTGGTTGAGTTATCTGACACACCGGCTGGACATTATACCATTAGAATAGTAACGCATGAGCGTGTTTATACCGAAGAGTTTATAAAGCAATAGTTTTACTTTAAAAAATGGAATAAGGGGAATGGTTTTTAACTGTTCCCTTTTTTTATCGAAAGTGTTTTTTGAGTTTAAGTATAGGCGATTCAATATAAGTATAGCTTAGTCGACTTATAATTAAGGTTATATACCCCGCTAAAAATAAGAATGCTATGAAGCCTAAAATGGAATCTTGAAATCCATAGTGTACCATTATGTTTTGAGTGAAATAAATAACGATACAATGGTACATGTATAGCCCATAACTAATTTTCCCCAATTTAAAAAAGCCTAAAATTTTATCTGCTTTATAGAAAGAGTGTGTACAATAAACTTGTTCAAAAATTATAAAAGCAAAAAATAAGCCAATATACAAACGCTCTATACTAATGAGGTAGCCTTTAAAAATAGTAGGGGAGAGTAATAATATAGCTCCGCCAACAAGGTAAGTTATAACGAGTTTAAATTTTGACAACTTGCTAAAGTGGGTTAACCAATTCGTTTTGATGACAACAAGGGCTAATAATCCTCCAATTGCTAAATCGCTAATAACTGAGAGCGTATGGAAATAGATGATTCGTTCATCATCAATGTGGAGTGCTCTAAATAGAATGCTCACGAGAATTAATAAAACAAAATAGACAGAATAATATTTCCCTTTTTGTATAGCTGGGATAAGTGTAATTAAGGCTACCCAAGTCATGTAAAACTGCTCTTCAATGCTAACAGACCAGGTAACGGTTAAAAAGCTGATAGAATCTCTCCAACCTGACCATATTTCTTCAAAATTTGAAAGGAAAATAATGTAGTGGAATAGTGAGTTTTTAGTTTCGATTCCTTGTGGTAGTAATGGAAATAGAATGAATCCAAAAAAAAGAACAAGGAAGTATAATGGCCAGATTCGGAGTAGCCTTCGCATAAAAAAATTAAAGGCATTAATTTGACCGTTTTGATTTGCTTCATTTAAGAGCAGTGATGTGATTAAGAAACCGCTAAGAACGAAAAACAATCCAACACCATGGTGCCCTTTACTTAGTAGTTTAAATACTCCTGTAAAAATAGGGTGGTGAAAAAAATCACCCCAAACCTCTCTGCCTAGTGTGAAACTATGAAATAGAAATACGGATAGCGCACCAATAAACCGTAAGCCAGTTAAGTTCTCGTAAAAAGGAAGTGATAAATTATCTGTTTTATTGTTTTCCAAAGCGATGAATCATTAATTTTACCGACAAATTAAGACAAAATACAGATACTATGACGTATGATATTGCAATTATTGGTGGAGGGATTGTCGGAGCGGCAACCTTTTATAAGCTTCAAAAAAAATATCCAGGACAAAAAATTGTACTGATAGAAAAAGAAGAAGAACTTGCAGATCATCAAACAGGTCATAATTCAGGAGTAATTCACTCAGGACTCTATTATAAGCCAGGATCATTAAAAGCCCGTAACTGTATTCAAGGTAGGCATGAACTTGTTGCATTTGCAAAAGAACATGGTATTGATCATGATGTTTGCGGTAAAATTGTGGTAGCAACAGATGAAAGTGAGTTGGCGAACATGGAAAAGATTTATAAAATCGGTCTTGAGAATGAGATTGAAGGTCTTAAGAAGTTAACAGGAGCGGAATTAAAAGAGCACGAACCATATGTTGAGGGGATAGCAGGATTACTTGTTCCTTGTACTGGAATTGTTGATTTTAGAACGGCGACATCAAAAATGGTTGAATTAGCGTTAGCGATACAGTCAAAGAGCAAGCTGTTTTTAGGGCATGAAGTTCAGGATGTCATTAAGAATGAAGAGACATCTACAGTTGTTACTGATAAGGCTAATTTTGAAGCCAAATATTTAGTCTTTTGCGCTGGCCTTCAGGCTGATCGACTTGCAAAAAAAGACGGTGTGAATTTAAAAGAGAAGGTTGTAGGGTTTAGGGGAGACTATTATGAATTAACAGAGCAAGGTGCTCATAAAGTAAAAAACTTAATATACCCTGTTCCAAATCCTGATTTTCCGTTTTTAGGAGTGCATTTTACACGAATGACAAATGGTGAAATTGAGTGTGGACCAAATGCTGTTTTCACATTCAAACGTGAAGGTTACGGCAAAACGGACTTTTCATTGAGAGACACTTGGGATGCTTTAACTTACAAGGGAACTTGGAAGTTGTTTTTTAAGAATATGAGGTTTGGAATCAATGAATACCGTAGAGCGTTCTCTAAGAAATTATTTTTAAAAACATTGCAGCGTATGATTCCTTCGCTAACGATGGATGATCTGAGGCCGGGTAGGTCAGGCGTACGTGCTTTATTGTTAAGGCAAGATGGCGATACTCGAGATGATTTTAGAATTGAATACCATGGCAATGCTATTCATGTTTTGAACGCGCCATCTCCTGCCGCAACAGCATCGTTAGCTATTGGAGGGTATATTACTGATGAAGCTGAAAAACACTTTGGTTTAAAAGAAAATTAAACCTTTCCCTTCTCGGAGAGTAGTATTGCAATTGACCGTGTAGATGGAAACTGTGAGAATACTATAATCATAGCTACTGTTATCGGGACACTTAAGAACATTCCTACAATTCCCCAAATTGAACCCCAAATTGCTAAGGATAAGATTGCAACTAGTGCACTTATGTTTAGTGTGTTACTCATTATTTTGGGTTCAACAAGATTTCCTATGAGCATTGCAACGGATCCAATTCCAAAGAAAATAATCAAGAAAGGAATAAATTCTCCAAATTGGATAAGTGAAAATAAAGTAGGTAGTAGTGTTCCTATAATTGGACCAATTGATGGAATGAAGTTAAGCATGAAGATTAAAAATGCCCAGAATAATGGTGATTCAATGCCAACGGCCAAAAGGATGAAGTAGCTGAATGTAGTGCTTAATAAGCTTATTAATGACTTTAGGCTGATGTAACTTGACATTGATTTGTCAATTTTTGTCAATATTGAAAGAACATTTTCAGACTGCTTTTGATCGGTAAACATCAGTTTTATTTTTTGCTCAATTAAGGTCTCTTCAATAAAGATGAATGTTACATAAAAGATAATCATGACCATGTTGCTGAGTAATTCAGTAATAGAATTAAAAAACTGTTTTAGATGACTGGTAAAATCAAAAGTGTGAATGAAATTTGTTAGTTCGGCGCTTATATTAATGTTTAAAACTTCATTAATTCGAAGGGGTAGAATTTCAATGTTTGATCGGTATAGTGAATAGGAGTCTGTTAAGTTTTCAATGTTGGAAGTTAAAATTTTACCGATTGCGAAAATTCCAGAAAAGATGACCAACGAGGCTAATATTGTCTTGATCCAAGAGGGAATGTATTTTTTTATTAGGGAGTTTTTATCGAGTAAATTCCTAGTTTTTTTTACAACAAACCAGATAAGAATAGCAATAATAAAAGGTAAGATGATTGCCTGTCCATATATTAGAGCAAACAATACAATTGTTGTTGTTAAAAGCCAAGAAGTTACATTGTTCAGTTTCATAGATTAAAAATAATCAAAATAAATGTTTTCAGATTAATTAACCTTTGGTTTTACTTCTTTACTGGGAATTTTCTTGATGGAATTGTCATGGAGGATATATATTGGTAAGGTACCATCGTCAATTACGGCTATTTTTTTCTTCTTCTTTTTTAAGTGTTCTATTTCTTGCTTTGAAGGGGTTTTTATGTAGGCTAAATGGTTGGTGTAAAACATAATTGAAATGTTTGAAAAGAAGGCTTTGTTACAGTTGAAAACTAGATGCTGTCCATCGTTTAACAGGTTTTTTAACTGGAGTATAAATTTCTTTTCTTTTGTCTTGACAGTCCAGTTTTGATTGTCATTTTGTTTCCAATTGGTATGGTAGTTTTCTAAGCGATTAAGGTTTAATGCAGTAAAAGAGATTAGAATCGTTAAGAGTGGAATACCAATAATAGAGATCGCTTTTACCTTCAACTTTAGGGCGACAAAATCAATTACGAAATAAATTAGTGTAGCTAACCCTAAATACATGAAGGGCATTACTGTTAGAGGGAAGGCAATCATTTTGGTTGCTGCAAAACTGAAAAATAAATAGGTAAAGACAACAGATGTACCTATAAATAGACGGCTATTTAGGTTGTTGCATTTTTGAATTGCAAGTATAAGACCTGTTAAGAGTAAAAAAGGAACAGCGTCTCCAGAGCCATAAAGAATTGATAAACCATCTGTAAAGTGAAACGTAAAATCCCCTGAATGCCCTTCTATAGCGTTAAAAAAATGCTGCCCGTTTAAGTTTAATTCGTAACTAGCTTCTTTTGGAAACCTCCAATGAATGTAAAACTGCCAGGGTAAAAAAACCAGTAGGCTTATTGATGATGCTTGAATTAAAGGGAGGGAGTAAGCTTTTTTTAAAAATAACAAACGATAGCTTATTAGGTTTGTAATAGTCCAAATCACGTATATAATTAACCCCATTAACCATTTAACTAACACGGCACACCCTGAAAATAGTCCAATAAAAATCAGGTACTTAAAATCTTTAGAACGTTGATATTCAAACCAGGCCCAAAAGCTCCCTGTAACATAGAATAAAAAGGAAATGTCATTGTGATCGGTTGCATACCTTCCAGTAATCAATTCCAATGGAAAATAAGAAGTCGTGATTAAGACAGCAGCAATAAAACCGATTTCTTTATTTAGTGTAATTTTTCCAATTCGATAGACAAACAGGGGGATGATTGCATGTAGTATTATACTTGGAAAACGAACCGCGAATTCAGTTGCTCCAAAAAGCTTAATGCTCAGAGCCATTTGCCACAAAAATAGAGGTTGTTTATGTAGCCAGATGTAGTTGTTTGTCCAGTTTGTATACTGATAAGGCAAAACAACCTCAGGGAATAGTTTTGGTGAAAAAGGCTCCTTAGACATGTTTTTTGCAACTAATGCATGAAACTGTTCATCCCAAATTTCAAGAAAATGATTTAGGTTTGAAGCAAAATAACCAAGGGCTATAGCCCCTATGAATAAAAAGGTGAGCCCTATTTTTTCTGATTTTTTAAAAGATAAAATAGAAGTGATTAATAAACATGCACTAACCAGGAGTGGTATTATTTGACCTAAAGAAAAATGAAAATTAAGCATAGGGTTTTTCTGGTGAGATCTAAATTAACGTTTATTTTCATTCTTTTTTAGGACTAAAAGTATTAAAATTGTCAGATGAATATTCGCGTGAAGTTCTTTGTTCTGTTTTTATTTATTACGGGGGTAATAGGTTATTTTTTTTACCTGAGTAATACAAATGAAAACAATGGTGTGTTAATTTTTACGTCAGATTTAGAAAGTGTTAGCGGTGAGGACTTTATAGCAGAAGATTATAAGTTAGCGGGCGCAGCTTATCAAACATCAGAACATGCAAGAAGTGGAACGTATGCATCGTTGTTAAATGAAAATCAAGAGTTTGGTATTACTCACACCTTTAGTAACATAAAAAAAGGCGATGTTATTCTATTTTCTGCCTGGAGGCATTCAGAAGAAGGTTTTGGACATTTAATTATTCGGGATCCGTCAAAAGGCGGAAAGTATGTTTCAACAAATCGTGTGCAATATTATGAGGGAGACTGGGGGTTTGTTGAGGCTTATTTTTTAGCAGAAGAAGATTCTGAAATGTTAAAGTTGTATGCGCATAATCCCAATAAGGAGGCTGTCTACTTTGATGATGTAACTGTTAAGTATTATTCAAATAACACGGCCCCTGATATTTCTCATGAAGCACTTGAGCTTAAGTTCGATGAATGTGTTTTGAATAAAATTACATCTTTTCGTGAAGAGGCATTGAGCCAAGGGATTATTATGAAAGCTCAAAAAGAATATGTGAAGGCTTCGATTGTTATTGATGGTGAGGAAATCCCTGTTGAATTACGCTTAAAGGGTGATTGGACTGACCATTTAGAAACCGATAAATGGTCTTTTAGAATTAAAGTCAAAGGTGATCATGCATACAAAGGATTAAAGACGTTTTCTATTCAGAATCCATCTACAAGAGGATTTATGAATGAGTGGTTTGCACATAAGCTGTTTGATAGAGAGGATGTTCTGACGACTAGGTATGTATTTGTTCCAGTGATTATAAATGGAGTAAGAAAAGGAGTTTATGCGTTAGAGGAACACTTTGATAAACAATTGCTTGAATCAAGACACAGGAGAGAGTCACCAATCGTTAAGTTTGATGAAAGTGGCGTTTGGGAGCATCACAAATACGAGATTGATGATAGTGCTAGTTATGGAGCCCCAATTCTTTTTTCGTCCGATAATTCTGGGGTTAAGAAAAAGAGAACGTATAAATCAATTGTTCTATCCAATTTATTTAAGGTTGCCCAAAGTCAAATGAACAGGTACAGATACGGTGATGATAAGTTAGGTGAGTACATGGATTTAGATTCCTATGCTAAATATATAGCTTTGAGCGATGTTGTAAATGGAAAGCATGGCTTGATATGGCATAATCAACGGTTTTATTTCAACCCTTTAACCAATAAGTTGGAACCTATAGCATACGATTGTTTTACAGAGCGAGAGTTGTTGGAGTATAAGGTTCGTATAGAGGGGTTGGGTCGTGTAGGAAAAGAAAGGGGGAGCTTGGTTCAGTCTGCATTGGAAAATTCAGAGCTAGAAGCTTTATATATAAAGTATTTGAAGCAGTACAGTAATACATCTTATCTGAAGTCGGTTTTCCATGAGATGAATGCTGAAATATCGAAGCAAGAGCAATTGTTAAATTTTGAGAACCCTTCTGTTTCTCTGGATAGGGCGTACTTTGAACGAAACTGCATGGCTATTCAGGGGCAATTAAAAGAATATGAAACGTTAAAAAACAAGCTTATTTCTGAGCCTGAAGATTATATATATAAACCGTTGACAGAAGAGTTTTTATACACCGAAATAGCGTTAAAAGCGTATGTAGTTAAGAAGAGTCAGGAATCAATGGAGGTTCGTTTGCGAAATTACCACAGGAATAAAATTAATATAATTGGTTATTCAATTAAGGCAAACAAAGATTCACTAATTGAATGCTCTAATTTAGCTCTAGATCGCTATTCGAACACTTACACAGAGGAGATGATCACGTTTAATCAAAAGATCAAAAAAGTATTTTATACTGCTGCTAATTGTGGTGATAAAATTTTCAGTGCACGTGTAAATAAATGGGATGCCCCTAAAGATATTCGATTTGTCCAGGAGCAGATCCCATCATTTGTAACCCGAAATTCAACGGGAGATTTCTTGATTAAATCAGGGAGTTATTCTTTATCTAATGATATGATTATTCCTAAGGGGTTTCGTTTTATTATTGAACAAGGGGTTGCGTTAAACATTAAGAATAATGCGGCAATTATTTCATATTCTCCAGTAAGCTTTGATGGGGTTAAAACGGATCAAATTCATATTTATTCATCGGACTCTTCAGCCAATGGGATAACCATAAGTGCTCCAAACACATCGTCAAGTATGACGTTTACTCGGTTTGAAGGTTTGAAGTCACTTACCAAAAACATGCATTCATTAACAGGAGCAGTAACACTCTTTAAGTCTAAGTTAACGTTAGATGATTGTCATTTTGAGAAAAATCATAGTGAGGATGGTTTAAACCTTATTCAATGTGATTTTACAATGAAGAATTGTTCAGTGAGTGAAACAACCTCGGATGGGTTTGATGCCGACTTCTGTACAGGAAAGGTGATAGGTTGTACGTTTAGTAATACAGGGAATGACTGCATGGATTTTTCGGGCAGTCAAATTGAGGTTGTTGACTGTGTAGTTTTTGATGCTGGAGATAAAGGTATTTCAGGAGGTGAACATTCTACTCTGATTATTGATGGGTGTCATATAGATGGTGCTTATATAGCTATAGCTTCAAAAGATTTATCTGAAGTAACTGTAACAGATTTACGTATTGATAACAGTGAGTATGCTTTTTCAGCGTATAAAAAGAAGCCTGAATATGGTCCGGCTAAAATTATTGTGAATACTATTAAACGCAATAACTCGAAGCAATTACACTTGCTAGAGAAAGGTTCTTCGCTAAATTACTTGACTCAAAAATACGTGGGAATAAAACAATTCAATATTGACTCTATGTATATGATGTATGCTAAATAGTACACTTTCTGATTTTATTACTGTTTTGTTAAGTGTAAATAACTAGTTCTTTTTCAAGGTTCGATATATCAAAACCTGGCAGCCTGGGTGGCCTTTTTTATTAAGTAGTTCGTAGAGCTGGTTTCTTGATTAATGCCGCCCTTACTACTTCGGCTACATTTTTAGGAGTTATATTTTTCTTCTTACAGTACTCTGTAGTAAGCCAAACTTCAAGGTCTTTAGCTCCCTTGCTCGCATTACAAGAAACACAGCACAGAGCAATATTATCAGAACCATTGATTCTAATATCATTGACAATGTGTTCCCAAGACTGTTTAAACTTTCGAATTGTGTTATCAAATTCAACATCGCAATACACACAGGTTTTGTCTCTTTGTAAAACAAAGTTTTCTACGTCTATTGGTATTCCCCACTTATTAGCCATATAGTTTGCCTTGGTTTATTGAGTATAACAATCTGCTAAATGCTATAGATTTAGTCAATATACTACTATTGTTCATATTTCCTTTATGTCAACTTAAATTTAAATAATCAAAGGGATTTTCAGTGTCTTTTAATAGTTACTTGAGTGTAAAATTTAGTTGTTTTACTACTATTGTGCTCCATTAAGTTTTGAATGTATCGAAGATACGTACCATTTTCTAGTACATTGCATAGCGTTAGTTGTAATCTACAACTGAGAAAATAAACTCAAAATAAGCCAGGTATCTCCGTTCAACAAAATCGATAGTTAAATAGTCTCGAGTACATGATGTACACCAAATAAGTCGGGTTAAGGACACTACCTAGACAGCTGAACAAAAACCGTAAATAGCTAGACATCTTTTGATCTTAATTCAATTAAGAATTATTGGGTTATAGTTTTATTGCCTTTTTAATATAAAGGCTATCTTTGTGTAAAATTATTTTAGATGAGTGAAGAGTTAAAAGCAGTAAGTTACTGTGTAGGAATGAGTTTAGGTGGAAGTTTATTGCAACAAAACCTGCAAGGAATATCAGCAGAAGTATTGGCTGAAGCTATTCAAGATACGTTTGATTCAAAAGAATTGAAGTACACACCAGAAGAAGCGAATAAAATTATTCAAGATTTTCTTGCAAAAGAAAGTGAGAAAAAATTTGGTGGAAATAAAGCTAAAAGTGAAGAGTTCTTAGCTGAAAATGCAAAGAAAGAAGGGGTTAGCGTAACTGCTTCAGGATTGCAGTACGAAATTATCGAAAAAGGGGCAGGTGATAAGCCATCAGCAACAAGTAATGTAACCG
>Ga0115008_10000046_pt1 | contig 67034 bp, 72 predicted proteins | sample FraStrMetagenome_FD_87164 | JGI IMG/M metagenome (GOLD analysis project Ga0115008, IMG submission 87164) | Marine eukaryotic phytoplankton communities from Arctic Ocean - Fram Strait ARC3M Metagenome | ecosystem: Environmental > Aquatic > Marine > Oceanic | place: Fram Strait | collected... | reverse complement strand
GTATTCTGGAACCACCATGTACCAAACTTGGTCAGCAACTCATACTCATCAACACAAGACTCATACGTGACATTGAGGTTCATCACCTCATCAGACTCAGGAGTCCAGTCACCATCGCCCCACGTGAATATCTCTTTGGTGTTGTTATTCACCACAGTGATCAGAGTGATTCGCTCTTTGGGATTATCAACATCAGGAAATCCATGCTCAGTCGTTGTCTCGATATCGAGAGACTGGATGTTCATCACAGACATATCAAACGGAACTTCTTCTGGGTATCTGTCGGACAGATATTGATAGGTCAGATCGGTCTGACCATAGATGGGATAGTTACCGATCCCGTTGTAACTTTGCACAAACTCCCGACAATCAGAGGCACTGGTAAACTCAACTGGCTTTAGGTTTTCGCCATAGAGTCCCTTGATTTCTGATTCTTCGGGAGATCGAACATACAACTTTGGTTTGAAGGAAGGGTCACTTTCAGTGAATGCAACCCCATCGCGGTATCCTCTGGTCAATACGTTTTTACCGTACTGCCAACAATATGTATAAAATTCAGTCATGTACACATTATGCCCCAATCAGAGGCAAATGTCAAGCACTGATTTATGTGATTATACTTTGTTTTTTAGGGGTGATGATACTGCTACCGTAGTGAGTATTGTACTCGTCCTTCATCTGGGAAGTCGGTTGCATAACAGCAATGACGTGTTGAGGCATAATATGCATTGTGTTCTCGTGTGCATATGGCGCGTATGGTGCAAGACCAATACTAAACTTACCGTCATTTTCAGTTGGCTGGAGGACAATCACTGCTGGCTTTTGCAAGACGATGATTTGACGCTCATCTACAACGATGTCAGTAACCTGACCGATTACTTCCTCGCCAGAGGATAACTTTAAGATTTGGATTTGTGATTCGCTCATGATATATTTCCTGATTGTTGGGGGAGCAATGCGCTCCCCCTTATTTATCTACTCTTGTAGAAACTGTTTTTTGATTGCAATGGTTTTTGGCTTACGTTCTTCTGGAATGATATGTTCTAGAGAGATTGTAAGAATGCCATCATTAAAGTTTGCACCTGCGACTTCAACATCCTGATTCAATGCAAATGTCTTGGTAAAGTTTCTCGCGCCAATGCCCTTGTGGACAAATTTACGATCGTCTTCATCACCCTGAATGCCTTGCACAACAAGTTTGTTTCCTTCTGGGACTTGAGTGATTGTCAACTCTTCATCGCTGAATCCAGCTGCAGCAAATTCAATAGTGTATTTGCCATCGCCTTCATCGACAATGTTATAGGGTGGGTAATTGTTGGAAAGTTCTGCCACATTATTTAGATTCTCGAATACTTGGTCGAATCCAATAGTGAATGGGGCGAGGTTATTTGCGATCTCGTGGAGATCTCGTGCTCTGAATTTAGTAACCATAATGGTCTCCTTATATTAAGCGAGGTTTAATTGTTGCGACCCTTTCGGCATCGCATTCTATATATAATACTTTACGACAAAAATGTCAAGCTATTTTTTGCCAATATTATATTTGGTTATCAGTTCCCAGTCGCCCTTTTCTTTGAACGAGAGAACTTTAATCTGACTCAGCGGTGCTTGTTCGGCATGCTGCTCTTCAGACATAATTGTCATCAATCCCCAATCGGAAAGTAATTTCGCGATTGTATTTCTGCGTTCTAAATCACCTTCACCAAAGTCTGCTGCCTTTCCATCAAGCGCAAACAGTTCTTTGAAATGTGTGATGAAGTATCTACCTTGCTTGTGTAAAATATGACAAGACTGGTATAACACTTGTTCTTTTCTGGAGGCAACGCCAATGCGGGATAAGGTTTCTCTAATCTTTAGAAAGTCATCTGCATCTTTTAAAGTGATTTCTAGCGGTGCATATCCAGGATATTCAATCTGGAAGAAATCTTCACTCATCATAAATCCTATTCTTTTTCTTTTTAAGAGTGTCTGGATTTATTTATAAATATCAGTATGTCAGCAAAACATCAATACTTTTTTCCCTGTAAGGATCTGCTTTCTCCTGAGGAGAGAATCATTCTCAAAAAACTTTGTGATGATATATCGAGAGTCGGTGACGAATTACATGGTGGTGGTTATGAAGACATTGCAGATCCACATTTCATTGCTGAGATATCCAAAGTTCACGAAAACACCACCAGTAAAAATTGGTCTGGTATATCAGAACCCAGCATGATACAATCTATCCCAGAGTTTAAGCAGAAGTATCTTGACACAATCAACAACATTGTTGAGAGATACAACGGGGATGGTTGGAGATTCCTTGGGTCAAGAAATGACGAAGAATGTATTGCAATACATAGGGATCCAAAAAAGGGATACACAACAAATATATCTATTCCACTCATTCCCGACTATGCATTTTTCAGACCAACAAATTTCTACACCGATCTCAATAAAGAGAGCCTAATATATCAAGCCAATTACGAGGTATTTAGATCTCCTGCGATGTTAAATATGAGAAAACCACATAATGCAGGTAATTTTTTTAGAGAACATTTACTTGGTGTTTACAATGGTTCTAGTATAACATTTCAGGTTATGTTTCTGGACTCATATGAAAATGTGAAATCAAAATTCAAACAGAAAGGTTGGTTATCGACCACCCCGTTCTAATTTTTTCTTTATAACTTCCAGCTGCTGATCAGTCAAGATTCTCAATGCACCCTGAGCATGGGTGTCATTGTACCCATAATACTCTTTGACGATAGCCAAGTCTTCTTCCTTGATAGGTTTCAACCATTTGTTAAATCGTTTCTTGGGTCGAACAACGCCACGGAGGAAGTCAAACTGTGCCTTCTTATCGACATGAGGTCGGCTGTTCATTTCATTACAAGCAATCACCGTATCAGCACCATAGCTGAGTGCCTTGTTGATGATGAACGCATTGTATTGTTTCTCAGACCAGTCGTCAACAATCATATCCTCTTTGGTGTGGTGGATGGCATTGACGAAATCAAATGGGCTGATTGCCTTTTTCTTTACTTTAAACTGTTCTTCATCCAGCTGTACAACTGGATCTCCCATACCCTCAAGTGTCATACTATGTTCCTATAATCAAATGCTACTCGATGCAGTAATCTATTTTCCATATCAGCAAACTCGTGTCGTTTATGTAGAGACAACCACTGTTCGCTGATCACAATGTCGCCATCTTTCCAATAATGGTGATATTGATAGCGTGGATCTAAACAAAACTCTCTTAACTCATCAAAAAACGGATCGTGTTCTTCATTGAATATCTGTAAGAATGGGAAATATAATCCCTCTACACCTGCAGCATTTTTATGATATAAATCGAATGGCTCCTCACCAACATGGTCAAAGAAGTATTCACTGTCACTGACTCGACCCTTCTCATAACCGCACCAGATCTTTTTTGTCTTCGCGGTTTCCCGCATATCCTCGGGGAGATCTTTCCAAACCTCTGCCATATTCAACCAGCTTGTGACAGAACCTTCAGAACCTTTGACAGCATATAACCAAATCAATGGCCAGCGCATTTTGTTGGAGGTTTGATTGGCATGCCAGTCTAACTCGGATACATGTCCAAACAGACCTTCTTTACCATCTTCGTCTTTTGCCCCAGTAACTCGAAGAACATTTTCGTGAACAGCGATCGGTTTTGTGAATTGTTTGATGTGTTCTTGTTCGTGATAATTCTCAACCTCACCAATCATCTTACAGAATCTAATTTGATCCTCTGGTGTTAGATCTTGCTGGTTCTTAATAACGACAATTATATTTTCAAGTAATGCTTCACCAACCAATTCAGCTGCAGACTCAGTGGCGTTCTTAATATCAACTTCTAAGTTCAACATTCGCCATAATCTCTGTCAAACAAGCAGTCAAATTAATTTCCTGGTCGGCAACAAAAGCTGCCTTGTATTGATAGTCTGCAATGAGAAGAACAAGTTGTGGAACTTGCGCTGCTTTGTCCAAGAGCGTGTCGTAGATCTTACGATAAACACCTTGTGGGTCTGCGTCAACATTGTTGGCGACCCATTGGCGCATTTTCTTCCAGTCCTTGTCACGCAGACTATCAACCAGTGCTTTGGTATTTACTTCAGCGAGGTTAGAAAGGATTCCCTCGTCAATTTTACCAGACACACTATAGCGTTGCAATTCATTGAGGACACGTCGATAATCAGGAAAATGTTTCATCAAAAGTTCAGCAAGGACTTTTTCAGAATACTCAACATTTTCTTGGTCGAGGATACGAGCCATTCGCTTCATAAAGCGAGCCGCCATCTGTTGGCGATTGGTCTTATCGAGTTTAAAATCCACGACCGTGGTTCGACTATGTAACGGATCGATAATCCTGTTCTTAAAGTTACAGGTAAATATGAACCGACAGTTTGATGAGAACTCCTCAATGAATGCACGCAAGGCAGGTTGTGTTGAATTAGGATTCAGATAATCTGCTTCGTCAAGAATAACCACTTTTGGCTTGCCCACAAAGGACATAGTACTGGCGAAGTCTTTGATCTTTGTCCGAAGAACATCAATCCCAGACTCCTCAGAGCCATTGATAATAATATAGTCACATCCTAATTCATTACACAACGCACGAGCGACCGTCGTCTTGCCCGTGCCAGCAGTACCACATAACAGCAAGTTCGAAATCTCTCCAGCTTCCACGAACTGTTGGAATGTATCCAAGAGAGAGGAGGGAAGAATACATTCCTCCAGTGTTTGTGGGCGGTATTTTTCAACCCAAAGAAATTCGTCTTGCTTCATTATATAATACTCCTATCCAAGTTTATCTTCAGAACCTATACCATCTGATAGGTTCAATTGTAACGCTTCACCACCTGTATCATACTCTCTTCCTTCCAAAAAGGCAAGGATATTCTGTGGAGAAGATACACCATATGGGTCGTCCAAAGCATTGTGTTTAAAACCTCGTTCAACGAACGTCTGTTCGATCTCAAAGTTCTTCACAACCATAGCATAACGCCATGAACGAACACCGAAGCCAAGGTTGTCCTTGTAAACATCCATTCCCATGGAAGAAGTAAACTTACCAGATCCATCTGGAATTACTTTGACGTGTTCAAGACCTTGATCTTCTGCCCACTTATTCATCACAAAGGTGTCATTCACTGACACACAATAGAGATTTTCAACACCTGCCTTCTGAAACCGAGGATATAACTCCTCGAAATCAGGAAGCTGGAATGTAGAACAAGTGGGAGTGAAGGCTCCAGGAAGTGCGAAGATAATACACTTCTCTCGACCTACAATCTCATGGGACAATTGCATTTCCCATTTGAAAGGATTGTCACCACCAACGGATTCATCTCGAACACGGACGTGGTGTACCACATTTGGAATGCGGTGTGGAAATAAAGGCATGATGTCTCCTTAAATTACAGAGTTTGGCTCGAGAGCCAACCAGTATTTCATAGTTCCTGATTCATTTTCAAGGAACATAAACTTCTTTTGTGACAGAACGATCTTATAAGAATCAGCAATCACTTTGAAGTTCTCAACAGCGAGACGGCAATCAAACTCTTTATCAGTCTCACCAATAACCTGACGGAAGGTGTTACTGCGAGGAGTTGATGGGTCACCGACAGACAATGTCACTTCACCGTCGCGACCAACAACACTCATTACTGGTGCACTGATAACAGAAGCAGCACGGGTGATAGTCGTGATTTGCTCTTTATCCATCGTGAATTCAAAGAAGTTGTCGACATCAATAGTCTTGTCGGGGGCAGCAGTAATGATAGATGGGTCTGCGTAGAAATACTCAAACTCAGCACCACCGCTGTTGATTTTTAAACTCCCTTCACCAAGATCCAGATCTGGAGTATCAGTGAATGTCAGCAAACCCAACAGGCTGTTGAGGTCATAGATCGCGAACTCTTTGTCAAAAGATTCCGTCACTGTGGCGCGGGAGAAAATGTTCTTGCCAGCACTGATAGTGGCAAGGGTGTTACCTTCACGAACTAGGATGTTCGCGTTAATCGTTGCGAAGTTTTTTAAGACTTCAAGGGTTGGTTTAGAAATGTTCATAATATAGTTCCTCTTTCTTTTCAAGTAGTTTCATAATAATACATCAATTGCAGTAAATAGTCAAGCATCTTCTTCATATTTTTTCAAATCAAATGTCAAGTTCGGATGTATTTCGTGAAAATCTACATCTTCTTGATTTACAGTTTGACTGAAAAGATCGATAATTTCTTCGAGTTGATCTGCATCACTCACTTTAATGGTAGTTGTGATAGAAAGACCATCAACTGATATTAATTGTGAAAACAACCCAGAGTATTCTGTGACCTTTGATTTTATTTCTTCATAAATTCTTATAGTATCAAGATTGGGTTCAGATGGACCAAACATATCACTAAGAGAATTTCGAGTTATTATATAATCTAGGCAGTAATTTCTTGAAGACATTTTAAAATTTCTTTCTCATAATCATCATAGTTTAGATACAGTGCAGTCTGTTCAGTGTACTTATAATTCACAGGTGATGCATATTCCACAAATGGCATATTAGGAAATACCGTGTAGTCATTCTTCTTTGGATCGACAGTTTTTGACAAACTCTTCAATCTCCACCTATTATGCTCGTTCACAAAAAACATCATGGCGCGGTAATCATCTTTTGCAAATCTTACAACGTGATGAACAAGTTTTTGAATCACAGTTATACTTTTCTTTATACCGAGATCTGGTATCACGTATAGTCTGACAGGGCAGACGAATATATTCTTATCGCCTTCATATGGATAGAACCCCATACCGCCAAGATACTTATCGTCTTCTTTGTATACGAAATATCCACCCTCATCATACGCCTTCTGTTTGAAGATCTGGTGCAGTAATGTTTCTGGGCGATCCCACCAATCTAAGAATTCTATGTTTTCAGCGGTTGGGTCTGTATTAAACTCAGCGGTCTTACACATATCAAAGAGTTTATTATCAACAATGTGTTGACTATCTATCCTCACGAACATTCAGAAACCTTATAAAAAAATGATATGGTGCGTCGATCAAACCGAACCTTGGGATTCCTGGATTCTTATGATGGAACTGATGGTACAACTCACCGCTATATATTATTGAGAGGAGAGCATTGTTGACTGGAGTTTTATTTGGATGACCAACAAGATTCAAGGTGACTTGGAAAATATATGCAACACCAATCGTTGCTGCCCAGAAACCACCCAGACCAGACGCGATCATTAAACCCCCAGAGAGGATTGCAATTTCCCAATACCATCTTGCCTGTAATCCATAGAGTCTATCTCGTATCATCCATCTCGGTATTGATGTTACAGATGGTACACCATTGAATACCATAAAATTATCGAAAACACTATGTACGTTTCCATGTGGATCCCTTTCCGTGTCTGTGTATCTGTGATGGTTTCTATGTACGGATGCCCATCCCATACTCGGTGTCAATACGAATGCGTTACATAAGAACAGACTGAGAATCTCTACAAACCTCGATGGTTGCCAAGACTTATGAGAACAGTATCGATGCTGAAAACCAGAAATAAGATATCCGACAAGAAGATTACTCGCAACCAACCAAACCAACACCTCAAAGATAGGCAATGTTGGTATCCAAAAGACTGCATATAATGTGCACATAACGTAGAACGCTGTGTGTATATATCCTGTCTTGTTACCGATTAGGGTTGTTAGCATTATACTTCCAGAACTAATGACGACGATTTGCCACCAAAGGCAAACGAATTCTTCACTGCAATTTTTTTGGTCAGTTTCTGTTTGTATTTATACACATATTCTAAATCACAATCATCGATGTTGAAATTTTTTGGTATGACGCCATTACACAAACACATCACACTATAGATTGTCTCGTTGATTCCACTCGCTGCAAGAGAGTGACCAATCTTAGACTTAAAACTTAACACAGGAGTTTCAGGAATGACTGCTTGTATTGCTGCATACTCTAGGTCATCTCCAATTGGTGTTGACGTGCCATGTGCGTTTACGAATGCAACATCATCAAGATCAATACCATTTGTAACAGCAGACATCGATGCTTTCGCTCCAGTCATACTTAAATCAGGAGAGGTGGGGCTACCGAGCGCACCATCTGTGTGGTGTGAGATTTTGTTTATGTAAGCGATTATTCCAGCACCACGTGCCTTTGCGTCAGACTCTTTTTCTAGGACGAGACAACCAGCACCCTCACCCATAATGAATCCATCTCGGTTAACATCAAAGGGACTGGATTTTGTACCGAGAGCACCCAATTGATTGAAGAGATACATATCATCGTCTACAGCAGGAGTATCTGTGCCGCCAACAATTACATACTTGTGAGTCTTTAGGAGGTGTGTTGCATAGTCGATCGAATACAACCCTGTTGCGCATGCTGCATCCATACTGACACAAGCACCGCGATAGTCAAAAGTTTGACTGATCAGCCCAGCTGTAAAATCATTTAGATATTGGACAGCAGTTCTTGGTGACAGACGTTTACCATCACGCATCTTGTCAATGAATGGTCCAGCCTCAGTTTGTGGTTTGGCTGCAACCGAACTGAATACAACAGCTACATCGGTGCTGTCCATACCTGCAGTCGCCTGTTGCACAACGTGGAGTGCATTCTTAGAAGCCACAGTAAGAGAATTGTGCATCGGTTTGCGGATGCCTTCTGGAATATTGTATTCGGGAACAGAAGTCTTAAAACACTTCAACCCTTTGAGAGATTCAATCTCTGTCTCAAACTCTACAGGATCGATATATTCTTCACTCAACATATTTTCGAAACATTCCATCGGACTTGTCCCGAGGTTGTCAACGATTCCCACGCCTGTTATTACAATTCTATCATTCATTTCCATACTCAATCATCATTGTCTTGATGTTATCTAACATTTTATTGGTTTTGATCGACTCCATAACCTGACCATCATCAGAGAAGTCATACATATACAGGAAATCCTCATCCGTCGAGGAGACCTCATGCACCTTCAATAACTTTTTAACTTGAAGGAAATGTAAAAGATCCTCGGCAATGTCGAGGCTCTCATTGAATTTATACTTTGCCGCAGCACGGCTGTAGAGAAGATACCGATTAAATGGCTCTCCATTGAAAGTCTGAGAACGAATAAACTCCTTGTATTTGAAGTAATAGTCTAGATCTTCCCTTTCCCAACTCAGACCGTGGCGCATAATCTTGGGTAGTGTTTCAATCTCACTCAATGTAATCTGCTTGCCGCTAGAGGATATTGCATATCCGTTGGTCAGGCATGCAATATCAAACTCGTTGTTTTCGATCTCCTCATGTAATCGAGAAATACAAGTTTCAGAAATGTAATCATCTCCATCAATCTGAAGGAGATAATCAGCGTCAGTAGCGAGGAAGTATCTCAAGACAGAGTTCTTTCCCATTCCTGGAGTCCCGTTCGACTTTGTTTTTGTCACAGGGAATCTATGATCAAAAGAAATTTGGGTCGCCAGAGAAGAGTAGTCGGCATCAGTTGTATTAATAACGACGATCCGCTCATGAGGAGAGAGGTTTGAGTTCACGGATTCTAAACACCGCTTCAACTTCTCTGGCTTCCCATTGGTCAGGATAGCGACCAAAACTTTAGCCATCTGAATGTTCCTTGTCATGAACATACAAAGCAATTAAACCATAATGCAAGACTTTCAGTAAGTCTTTGCGATTGTATCCATCTTTGTTTCCATAGCGTTGAGCATACTTCATAATGTTGCCGATGGTGAAACCCTCACCATGACCGCCATCAATAATAAACTCAGTGGCTTGAAATTTGTTTTGCGAATAATGTTCGCCATACGTGGCATCAACATACTTCTGAAGGTCAGCCATCAACCGACCCTCATTGTATTTGTAATCAATCAATCCATATTCCTCAGCAGTTATTTCCATAGACTCGGACATCACTTTCTACTTTCCAAATAATTCATCTAATTCATCTTGAGACGCAACAACAGTCTCATCATCAGTAAGCGCACCAGCATCGACCTTGGTATACAGGTCAATGAATGCCGCACGAGTATCTTCATCGAAGCGATTCACGCACATCTCGATCGCTTTGAGGCGGTCATCGAACATAGCGTAGGCATTGACGATGTGCTCAATACGACGAGTTGATACGAGGTCATCGATCGCGCCTTCGTTGAAGGTCTTGCGGATAACGTCAGCCCAGCGAACCAGCTTCTCAGCGAAGTCCTCATCGACCTTACCGACACGCTGCATCTTACCAAGCACGATACGCTTCTCTTGCGCTTCAGTAGGAAACTGTTGCTCAATAGTGATAGCAAAACGCTCAAGGAATGCCTCATCAAGAATCTGGGCAGAGATAAACTTGCCATCATCAGAGCCACGACCCTTGGTGTTAGCAGTAGCGACAACAGTGAAGCCAGCAGAAGGCGTGACCATCTCACCAGTCTTCTTGTTGAAGTATGGCTTACCCTCAAGGATAGCCTGCAGACACATCAACTTGTTAGAGCCACGATCCAGTTCGTCTAGAATCAGAACCGAACCACGCTTCATGGCGGTCAAAACTGGACCTTCACGATACACGACATTGCCATCAACCAGCGTGTTACCACCGATCAAATCATCCTCGTCAGTCTCAACAGAGATATTGACACGGATCGCTTCACGCTTTAGTTTAGCGCAAATTTGCTCGATCATCGTGGTCTTACCATTACCTGATAGACCAGAGATGAAGGTAGGATAGAACAGACCAGACTTGATAATCTTGGTCAGGTCTTTGTGGAAGCCGAACGCCACATAGGTGGGGTCGACCACGGGGACGAGGTTATCAACCTCAACTGCAAGTTTGGCTTGCGTCACGACTTTTGCATCCTGTACTGGGGCAGGAGCGGTCACGGGAGCATTATTGCTCACAACAACCTTCAACCCTGCTGCATCTACAGCGTATTTATTGTATCCAACTTTGTTCTCGCGAAAGAACCAGTGGGGGTATGATATGCCGAGATCATCAACGATCTGGGCAACTTCTGGACGGCTGAATGTCTCTTGACTCTTGGCATTCAGGGCTTCAATTAGCTTCTCACGATTCAACTTACTCATAACATAATCCTCTCTCATCAAGTTATATACATATTATCGCTCATTCGAGCACAAAAGTCAAGCGATTTTTTCAATAAATTTACCTAAAAATTTGCGCGAAGTAGTCTTTTTCTTCTGGAACTTCTTGAATCCACGAACCAGATCACCTTTCTTATCACCTGCTACCTCCAACTCAGACTCCTCTCCGAGGTCTTTAGAGCGAAGGATGAACGCTGTCGGGAAGCCATCCAGACCATCCATTTGGATGTATCCATCACTCAACCACTCTGTCTTCCAAGACTTCTCGAAGGCTTCTCCAGCACTCCAACCGTGTATATTTGTGTGGGATTGCCTGATTTGGTTCTTGTTTGCGTCACTCAGGAAGTAGTTTACCGTGCGAGACCCAGTGGTCTTGTCATAGTGAGCAATCAGCGTCTTACAAACCACATCGTTGAACCGTGAACGGTACAAGCGATCCGAGTCATTGCTCATGGTTGTGATACCATTCTCACGGATCGCCACGCGATCGCTTCCATAGATATATGAGCGACTCGGGGATTGCTGATTCCCGATACCAAGATGTCCAGTATTGCCGCCATCTGTCAAGAACAGAGTGTTCAGAACATCAATGCGGTTATTGTTGCGGAAGTCAATAGCGATATCGCGCATCAATAGGATAGTAGAGTCCAGCGGTGTACCACCAAGACCAAGATGATTTGGTAGATCATACTGATTACAGTATGGCGCACCCGATTTGCGAGTTCTATAGTCAGAATATGCAGAGCCGACCATAAGCATCATCTGGTGTGCTTTCTTATACACCGTTGAAGGCATACCAGAGTGAAGCAGACGATTGATGCTCAGGTCTGAATCGACCAACTGAAGATCGCCTTCTTTTTGGTTTTCGATAAGATGTTTAGCATTTGGATTACCGTGGTATCCACAAGTGAAAGAGTAGACCTCAAATGGGATACCAACCTTGCGGCAGAAGGCAACTTGAAGTAGCATCTGCTCAATGGTGGCTTGCATTTTGTTGTACATAGAACCAGAGAAGTCAATGACCATCAACATACCATGGTTCTTGCCATCAGGAGTAACAGTGCTGGACAGGAACACGTCTTCAGTCAGCTTGGTTGCCCACAACTTGTTCATGTTCAAGTCACCAGTCTTGTGTTCACGAGACTTGGCAAGTTGGTTTGCTTTGCGCTTGGCTTCGAACTGGGAGACCATAAGGTTCAGGAAGGGACGATTCTTCTTGTTAAAATTGTTTACAAGAATCTGTCCGCACTCATCAAACCCAATCTCATCCTCATCCTCAAACCAGTGATGCTTCATGGTATCTGTAGAATAGAATTTATTGTTGTCACGAAGATGTTTCTCAACACCATCGAGAGCATTCATATTCACGAACTTTTTGTAGTCCAGCTTGGGGAAGTTTACCCACTGGATATCACCACGAGTATTCTGGTCGATCAACTTGCCTTCGTTGTCACGGAAGTTTTGGTCAGTGACAGAGACTGGCTCATCAGCATAGTCATCATCCATCGAGTCAGAGGATTGCTCATCATCTTCTTCAGAAGATTCTGAGTCAGAAGAGTCAGACTCTTGCTCTTCGTTAGACTCACCAGAGTCATCAGAGTCATGGGTCTCGCCCTCATCGCTCTCCTGATCACCTTGTGCCTCAGAGTCAGAAGTTTCAGAAGGTTCAAACCCATCTTCGTCTGACTCTTCATCTTGGTCACCGTGCAAGGCATCAGGAAGATCCATCTCTGACTCTTCTTCTTTGGCATAATCATACAATTCACTGGAGATAGCAACAACGTCATCCCAAGTCTCACACTGAGCAACACGGTCAACAAAGACCTGCTCTTCAGAGGTAAACTCGACATTGGCGAACATACCAACCTTGTAGAACAGATTGATACGGTCGATTAGGGGATAGTCATTAATGTCGTTGTCACCAAGACCGAAGAAGTCCATCTCAAACAACTCACGATATCCTTTGAAGAAACTCTTGGTGAGTCCAGGAAAACGCTTCTTGATGTCACGCTCGATACGGGCATCTTCAACAACATTAAGGAAGGACTTGAAGCCACGACCCTTTGTCTCGATAGAATCGTGCCAACCCTCAAGTGGGGTATTCAGCGCATGGCTGACTTCGTGACCGATGAAGAGATCATACAGCTCATTGCTGATGTCAGACTTCAAGATAGGAAGGACGACTTTGCGCTCTTTCAGGTCAAAATATGCGGTGGGGACTTTCTTATGCTCGAGAGTAATATTCTCAGTAGCGAGCAATTTAGCCAGTGTACTTTTACGTTCGATTTCCATAACATCTCCTCAACTCTTACACCTATTATCGTTCATATTGAGGTAAATGTCAAGCGTTTTCTGCTATTTCATTGAAAAAAGATTTCCTGTAAAATCAACAACTTACTCAAATCTGTCAAAATATCTTGTGAGAGCCTTGATTTTTTCGATCTGTTTGTCGATAATCACAGCCCGATTTGGCCATCTGATGATGTCTTTCTCGGGATTCTTCTTCAGATTCAGGAGGAGGGGGAGGATTAGGTCTTCAACGTCTCTCAGCTTTACCGCCACATCCTGCTCCACGAGAGCACGGTGTTCGTTAACAGCACCTGAGTTATCGGCTGAAAGGATACGAGCATCAAGCTGCTCGAGTTTATCCATAATGGCGTCAATCTGATCAGAAGGGATCTCAGCTTGAACGGGTTGTTGTGTGGCGGTCGATACTTCTAGATCGTCCTCGTCCACCATTGTGAACCCAAAATCATAATCGTCAGACATATTCTGCACTCCTCTTCTCTCTATTTATATCAGGTGTTGTCGCCATCTGAATATTTCACTTTACTTTTATCATACAACTTGATGTGCTTACGAAGACGTTTGTTATATCCACGTTTGATTTTCTTCGCCACACCTGATCTTGAGAGATAGCAATAGAACCGTTTGGCGTCAGTCAGAGCATCATACTCTGCACCGCCTTTCATTTTTATTCTTAACTTCTTCATACAAGTGACCTCGCTTTTTTTCGAATATTTCTCACTGTCTTCTTCTTGATTGATTTTATCGCACGATCAAGTTTCAGCTTCGAAACACGCTGAGTAAAATTCTGTCCAATCATATGGTCGTATTCGTGAAGGACAACTCTTGCCGCGAGGTCTACAAATTCCTCAACGACATCTGCGCCTTCTGTGTCCTGATACTTCAAAGTGACTCGAGTCGGGCGACGAATCATAAGAAATACTTCTGGTAATGACAGGCAACCTTCCTTGACCAGATCTGTCTCCTCACCAACACCAATAATTACTGGGTTGATGATGTATCTTGTAATGTCTTTGCCATTACCAAACACAAATACTTTCGCGTCTAGACCAACTTGGTTTGCTGAAAGACCAATGCCTCCCAATTCCTGTTGCTTCTTAAACAATGCATCACAAAACTCTTTAGCATCGTGCTCTTCAAAGTCAAACTCTTTTGGCTCGCGCTTCAAGAGTTCATTGCCAAAATCTAATAATTCCATTATACCATCACCGAATAGTTTTTTCTTTTCTCGAATTTTATCACGGATCTAAACTTATCAAACAACTGATCACCTTTGTGGCTGATCACAAATACGTTTGTGTCGTCTCCAATTGTATTTAGTAGAGTCATAACGTAATCCGTTCCGTTATTATCCAGCGAACTGTCAAACACCTCATCGAGAATCAAAAGGTTGGTGCTTGCGCTGTTCTTCATCTTGGCTATGGTTCTCCAAGTAAACAACAATGCCAAGTCGATGCGTTGTTTCTCTCCCTCGCTGAATGAGGCATATGAGAATTTGTCACGACCACGAGACTTAATCGTCTCATTAAACTTCTCATCTAGATTAAAGTTCACAAAGAAGTCCATCGCTGCAAGATATTTATTTGCCAATGTGTTGATGGCAGGAAGATACTGCTTGATGATTCTAGTCTTAATACCAGTGTCTTTTAGCAGTGCCGCCACAGCTTGCATATAATGCATCTGTTCATTCTTATCTGAGCGCACACTATTTGCGGCAGTTACTTCTTTTGCGAGTTCTTTGAGTTTACTCTGCTCGGACTCGATATCAGCCACTCTGCTTCTTGCATCGCCCAACTCCGCATGTAAGCGTTGAAGATATTTTTGATTAGTTGTAATCTCATTGTTCGCCTCGATTATCTCTTTCTGTAAATCTTGATATTCAGTTATCAGGCGATCCACTCGTTCGAATTCGTCTTGCATTTCTGAGGATGCTTTTTCGAGTTCTTTAATTTTGCCCACTCTCTCACTTTGTATTTCTTCTTTATGCTCGTGGGGAATACCCTGCTTACAGGTTGGACAGTCGTCGTGCTTTTCATAAAATTCTAATTCTTTGTTTATTTTTCTGACTTGGGAGATAAACTTTTCGTTGATGGCTTCGAGTCTTCTTCTTTTTTCGGTCGGGTCGCCCAGATTCTGCGCCTGCTCTGACTTAACTGCTGTGTCCGCTTTAATGTCCTCGATCTTGCCGTCCAACTCATTTATCTCTCCTTCGATTTCGCTGATTTTGTCAGCCTTATTATTTTCTAGAGTTTCGATGTATCGTTTCTGAATAGTGGCTTTTTGTTTTGCAACCTCTACCTTTGATTCGATATCTCTAATCTCTCCTTGGATACCTGTCAGCTGTTGTTTCAACAGCCCATTCATAGTCGTGAAGATCTGGATATCAAGGATATCTTCGATCACCTCGCGCCTAATATGTGCAGGGAGTTGCATAAATGGTGTGAACGAAGCACTCCCCAAAATAACAATCTGTGTAAACGACTTGTAGTTCAAATTCAGAATAGATTCTTCAAGATACTTTTGTGTATCCTTCAGAGCGGCATCCTGATCAATCATCGTACCATCGCGGTGAACCTCGAAGAAGTTTGGTTTGACACCGCGCATAACTTTATACTGCGACTTCCCAACACGGAACTCGACTTCAACCAGCAACCCCTTTTGATTGATAGAGTTTACCAACTGCGGTTTATTTATATTTCTGAACGGTTTGTTAAACAACCCAAAGCATAAAGCATCAAGGAAGGTGGACTTACCTGCGCCATTGTCACCCACAATAAGAGTGCTAGGAGAGCGAGTGAAGTTTACTTCGGTGAATGCATTACCAGTCGACAGGAAATTCTTCCAACGGAGTTTTTCAAAATAAATCATTATAAATTTTTTGCTTCAACATATAGACCCTTAACTACATCCTTGAGTTTCTTTCGGTCTAGGTCAGTGTGGATGTTGTCGATATAATCATCGAGCAACGTGATAGTATCTTCAAGATTGAGATTGTCAGCATCAATAGCGTCATCCTCGAACTCCGAGAAGTCTTCAATGATTTTCATCTCAATCAAATCACAAGATTCGAGTTTATCTATAAAGGTATCAAATGCAGAAAAATCGCTCTTGTTTACAACAACGACTTTTACCGACCCACCAACAACGCTATCAAAATCAACAGCGTCGAGACTTGATCGAGAATCATCGTCTGCGTCATTGTAATAGAATTTATGGAAGATGTTAAACGGGTTTTGAATAAACTCAAGTTCGTTTGTTCCTGTATCATAGATATGAAATCCTCTAGGGTCGTCATAATCGCTCCAAGTAATTTCATAAGGATTACCAAGATAAGTGATGTTACCATTACTGCTGCGGTGATGAAAATGACCAGAGCAGACAAGATCGAATTTATTAAATACTGCTGGATCCATGCCATGGTCATTCGCGTGACCCTTATACATCTGGAAGCCAGAGAGTTCATAGTGTCCGAAGCATACTTTAGCGTCTGTTTCATCTATCGCCTCCATCGTTTGTTTATAATTATCAGAACAAATCCAAGGGGTGAATAGAATATCTCTGCTGTCAAAAGATAATTTTGTTACCTCTGGATAGATGGTAATGTTGTCATAGTCTTTCAATAACAACTCAGGGGAGTTTACCTCGTTGGTGTTCTTGAAGTAAGTGTCATGATTTCCAGGAATCATATGCATATCAATGCCAAGATCTCTGCACTTGTCAAAGAAATACTCTCGACATTTTTTGTATGTATTGAAGTTAATAAACTTGCGACGATCAAAAATATCGCCCAAGTGAATGATGGTCTTTATCTGCCGCTGTTCCAATTCAGGGAAAAACTTCTCTGTATAAAATTTCTCAAAGAAAGTGTCGAATGGAATAGAGTCAGAACGCGCACCGAAGTGCGTGTCAGTAATCAACGCAATTTTCATAAGTTACCTATGTTGCAAAATACCAGCTTGGTGTTTCACGTTTCGTCCACACAGCCATCTTTGCTTTGGCGATGCGATAGTATTCACGATATGCTTCAATGGAGTCAGACTGTTTGAATTCGTCTGGCATTGCTTGGGGCATCTTGGTCATTGGACCATCTTTGATACCCATTGGTGCATGTTTCAAGATATGCTCTAACTTCTGTTGAGTCAGATGCACTCTACCATAGCGGTGTGTATATTCCTTACACAGTTCTTCCCACAAAGAATACAACCACATATAATTACTGAACGACTCTCTCGCCCAGATACCAGAGGGGTGATTGATGTGTGATGCTTTGTAGAGAATTTGATCTTGCTCTGTGTTGGGGTGTTCCCATCGAGCGATGCGTCGACCAGCTGCAGTCTTGTCATACCACTGAGTGCCATCGATGACACGGTGTGCTGTCGACATAAGTTGAGCATACTCGATAATCATTTTGACGACGTGTTTGTCGAGGTGTTGTTTAGCGGCAGTTTCGTAGTTTTCATCTAAGTAAAATATATTCATCTCATCCTCCTGAATACTTTAGTCCAATGATTATGCAACACTTTGCGTGCTAAGTCAAGGTCTTTCTTTACTTCTGGATATGCAACAATACCGTTGTTGTAGTCTCGCTCATACGTCTCAACTATATGACGTGCGTCCTGCAAGGGCATCTGCGATTCTTCTTCGGGCATCTCTATCTCCGAGTTCATAAACTTCTAACAGAGTAGTATACAGTTCTTTTGCGGAAAAGTCAAGCAAATTTTTCATCACACGTTTACCCCTCATATCTCTCTCTTCGATCTGTATTGTTTCAGAGTCGATAAACCTGATATCAGATATGTCTCGCATTTTATGTCCTTAAAATCTTTACTAGAGTATTGGTCTGGCTGATAGCATCATCCAGAGCATTATGGTGTGTATCATCTTCAGTTGCTCGGATCTTTGCGTTGCTGACTCCGACCAGATTAGTCGCAGTTTTGAAACAATGGATATGCCAGTATTTCCAAGGTGGTTTCTCGTGACCAATAGAGTACATGGCAGACTCTAGGATTTGCACATCAAACCCTGCGCTGTTACCCCAGATAGGGATAGACTTATCGCCATACCAATCACGGAACTCATTGATGGCTTTCTCAAATGGCATTGTGTCGACCATAAGTTGTTTCAGAGCATGCTTATTCTGCTTGCTCCACCATTCAATTGTACCTTTATCAATATGTCGATCGTACTTCTTTGCTGTCGAAGCATCGATGTTTTGATAATAGGTATCAATAACACCAGTCTCGATATTGAATTTAGTCGCGCCAATAGATAGGATAGCTGCATTACCTCTCGTGCTGAGAGTTTCGATATCAACCATCACCTGATATTGTTTTGGATCCATGAAGAGTTGTGCGCTCATTAGTCTTTTGTTTCCTTGTCCATATCTTGCATTACTTCAAGTTTCTCTTTGGCAAGTTTTAATGCTTCTTTGTCATCGAGGTATTTTGGTCTGCGCTTCTTCAACCCAGCTTTCTGATCAGCATGTTTCTCTTCTAGTTGTGCTGCTTCGTCAACTGCCTTGCGGATATACTCTAGATATTCTGTGTTTCCGTCATTCCCGTCGGAATCAGACATCATCAGTTCTTGCATATCTAGACTACCGATAAATTTCTTCTTCGTATCCATCTGTTTCTTCTCTTTCTGAATACGACGAATGAATGCATAATAAGTAATCTGTGTGAAGTATGCAAACGGATTTTTTGATTTCTCTGGATCGAAGTTATCAATATATGTGATACAGTTTTCGATACCGTCGAGAATCATCTCATCGCGGAACGTATAGTTTACAAAGTTGGATTTATATGCGAGGTGGTTGCCGATCTTCACCATACATTCACCGAGATATTCGGTTACTCGAGGTTTTTGCTCGCCAGCAGCTTTTGCAGCTTGCACTCGCTCCCTGTATGCGGTAATCGCAATAAGGAATTCTTTATTGTCAACATAGTGCCGACTGTTGGGATCTCTTCTTTTAGCCATAATATCACCATTCTACATTATTAATACAAAAATGTCAAGCATAGTTTTATTTTAATTTTAATCAAAGTAATGCTTGACTATTACTAAGATCGTTGGTATAATCAGCATGTCGCTGTTTGAAAGAGAAGTATTAATTAATCTTATTATTGTTTTTAGCTTCTATATAATCAAGCAGGTCATCTGGACTCAGGGCATCAGCCATAGAGTTTGTTGTGGCTCTTTGCTGTTTGTCTTCAAAGAATATCTTTTTGACGCATTGTTCGTATCCAGAAATGTGCGACTCTATTAGTTTAGCGACCACGACGATTGAGGAGGTCGCCACCGTGAATGCAACGTCATCTGACAGACCCATCCACCCCTTCAACATATACGACTCACTCAGATAATCTTCATCTTCATCTACACCACCAGAGTATATCTCAATCGGATACATCAAATTAACAAAAGGTGTAGAGAGGTCATACTCTTTCTCGAGACATGCAACTATCTGAGATCCATCTGCAAACCGTATTACTCGTATCTTATCAAAACTCATTTGTCAACCTTAACAAGTTTATATTTAAATCCTTCTTCATTATATAATTTAATCCGTTCAACTAAATGATCAAGAGTGTAATTTTTCTTAGACTTCCAAGATAGGTCATCACCAATATCAAAGAGATTGCAAGCAACCTTATTATCTCCAAGACGCAGACCCCGACCGATCGACTGCAAATTTCTTACTCTGCTTTTCGATGGTGAGGAGAACACCACATTATGTAGGTTCCTTATATTTATACCTGTCGAGAAAGTGCCATATGAGGCGACAATTATAGCGTCATCGCACTTCTCCGTCAAGGCACGTATCTCTTCGCGTTGCTCCGTGTCAGTACCACCATATACAAAATACACTGGTCTGTCTTTTGCTGCTTTATTCTTAATCATATCATAGAGGACGTTTCCGTGTTTCTCTACAAACTGATATAGAACCAAGCTGTTTCCCTTCTGATCAATCACCAGATTGCTGATCAGATTATTCCTCCAATGGTCGCGCACCAGCCAGTCGACTTCCTCCTGATACTTCATGGTCTTCATCGCCTTTCGCTCTTCATCTTTGTGTTGTAGCAATAGGCATGTGATGTTTAGATTTGCGACCTTACCGTCTTCCATAAGTTCTTTGGTGGTAATAACCTTTGTTACATTACCGAAACAACCTTCCAGCACGAGGCGGTGAGTCTTTGTCCCGTCTAACGTACCAGTGGTTCCGAATCTCCAATGTGCGTTCTGGCATTTGTCAAGGATCGATGTAAGAGACTTCGCTTTGAACAAATGCGCTTCGTCTCCATATACAACATCAAACTTCTCAAACCATTTCTTCGGGAACTTGTAGATAGATTGCCATGTTGAGATGGTGACAGGGAATTCGTTTGATTTTTCTTTACCACCATAGATTCGATGGCAGTTCTCACTCGCTTGCCAATCAACAGCACTCGCGTAGTCTTGGAAGTCACCATACATCTGCTCGACCAGCGAGGTCGTGGGAACAATAATCAGCTGCTTCTTATTTCTCTCTTGGTAGTACCGCATGAGAGTATAGATGATAAGAGACTTACCAGAAGCAGTGGGTGATAGCAATAAAGACCTTGCGCCTTGGATACCTTTACGGACAGCTTGTACCTGATAATCTCTTATCTCGATTGGCTTTTCACCACCATGCAGGTTTAGCTTCTTCGCAAAGTTCTCAATGTATTCAGTCGATACTATGTCACCCTTTGACTCAATGCGGTTGTCTACAGTGTACTCCAGCTGTGCAGAGAAGTCTAAGAGGTACTTTATCAGCCCAACAGGTAATTCTTTGTTGAACATATTAAACAGTCTTGCTTTACCGTCCCACATCCTTGATCTATATGCAGGCATGAATTTGGCTCCAGGAACATCAAATGTGAAGAAGTCATTTAGTTCCTGAAGTATTCCTGTGTCACACTCAACGTGCATGTGCACTGCATTCTTGTATGTGACGGTTATGTCAGCCATTACATAAGTCCATTTGTAAATTTAGTCCACTCAATACCATTCTTAATATCCCAAGTCCTGCTGTGGAGGGATCGCATAACTCGGTCGAGAAAATCAACGACAGTGCGGATATACTCAACCTTGTTCATCTGTTCTTGTAAGTCATCGTCTGACTCGACCATCTCTGCCATGTCGTTCTTTAGAGGTTTGTTGCCAAGCCATTGATCCCAGCCAAGAGATTCAAGTTCCTGTTTGGATAATTCTCCGCGCCAGTATTGTTGCTTGATTCTTCTCAGCTTGTAGAATGCACCCTCCGACTTTCGGAGTTGCAGCTTGAAATTGGAAAGGTGGTTTAGATATTTTGAATGCAGTTCAGCAGTTTTGATTGTTGCTTTTCCGAGTTCTAACTCGTCAATCTTGCAATCGACTGCCCACGATTCTTGGAGTTCTTTTAATGTAATCATAATATAATGTATTTATCACGTCAAATTTTCGATCTTGAAAGTCCTGTATCTGAACCCTGCGATACCAGTGAAGTAGTCACCAGCACCTTGTGTGATATCAAAGTCAAGACCTTCCAGACTGGTTGGGAAGGCATCAAAGAATGTAATCTTGATAGTTGGGTTATTGTTTGAATCAAGAACAAATAGGTCAGCATCACTCACTTGGGCGATTGCTTCTTTTTTGCTCTTCTGTGCGGTGGCAGTCCTATACTCTTGTGACTTAATGAAGTCGGTAAACTGCTGATTTTTATCTGGGAAACCAAGACCAAACAGCCAGTTATACAATTCCTGATAGTTCGCCATGTCCTCTTGCACTAGGAATCTGATGATCAATTCACCAAACTGGATCTTATCTCCAGGAAATGGTAATGTCGCTAGAGGTGTTTCTACCTGTGGAGAACCGAGAGATATCTGTGGGATATTCGCAGCTTGACAGAAAAAAGAAACTTGGGGAATGTTAGCGATCTGAAATCGGAAACCATTTGGGCGCAAGAAATCTAGTTCAGCAGGATTGTTCTGACTGAAGTCTGCTTCTGCTACATCTGTAATAGGGTTATATGCCATACTCTATTTATACGAGTTATAAGTGTGATAGTTTTAGATTGTGAAACTCTCTCCACAACCACAACGTGCTTTCTCTATTGTATTAATAAATTCAAACCCTTCATTAAATTTATTCTTTTGATAGTCAACTGTGATCCCTTCAAGAATTAAATTATCTTTCGGGTCAATTAAGATTGAGAAACCTTCATATTCATTATGAATGTCTCCTTCATTAATTGTGTCTGCAAACTCAAGTTTGTATGCATAGCCATTACAACCAGTAGTTTCAATACCTATACGAATACCAATACCTTTACCGCGATTGGCTAGATACGATTTGAGTTTGTCTTTTGCGATTTCTGTAACTTCCATATTTGTATTTATATACGCGCAAAAAAAGGGGCAACCGAAGCTGCCCCTTTAAAGTGGTTGATTAACTCAACTCTTTTTATTTACATCAGGTTTGTTACTTTAACGCTTCTGTAGTACTGGTTACGATCAGCAGTGAAAGTAGCAGCATCAGTAGTTCCGTCAGCTTGGGTAACGAATGGGTTAGCAACCATACCGTAACGAGTCTTGAAGCCGATTTTTGGCTGGAAGTCGGTAGGATCGATTGCACGTACTTGCTGCAGCGGCACATATGGGCAGTAGAAGATACCAGCATCATATGCCGAAGTACCTTTGTAGCCAACTGTGTAGAACTGAGAAGCAGCACCAGTGTTAGCGGAGTATGGATCGATATACACTTTGTAGCGACCGTTCAATACACCAGCAAAAGTGTTACCAGTATCATCAACATTCAGATCTGTGTTCAGTGCTGGAGCATAATCCAGAACACCAGCCATTGCCAGAGCAGAAGCAACATCAGAAGAACATACGATGAAGTTACCTTTACCGCGACGAGTCTCTTGAGCAATTACGTTGGCATCACGTTCAATGTTGAACAGAAGACCTTTGAAACGCTCAACCGACCAACGACCGTTAGAGTCGACGTCAAGGTCAAAAGTACCAGCAGTAGCAGTAGAAGCAGAACCAGGTTTTGCGACTTTGTAGATTGTGCGGATCACCTCACGGTTGATTTCAGCCAAAATTTCCTGAGACAGAATGTTCGACAATTCGCTCTCAGCGTCAAGACCGTGGATTGCTTTCAAGTCTTGAGCCAGTTCGATTGTGTACTCTGCTTTCAGTGCGCGTGTCTTAGCAGTTACAGAAGTTTTCTCGATTGAGAATGCCATCTCTGCAGGGTCAAGTGCTTCACCAGTGGCAGTAGCCATGCCAGTACCAGTTGTGTAAGTACCGTCAACTGGGTTAGAACCAGCGTGAGTGCCAGTACCAGAGAAGTCTGTGTCAGCTTCGTTGAACAGGGCTTCAGTACCAGTTTTGCTAGTGTAGTGCGATTTCATCGCAAAGATCAGTCCAGTTGGACCAGTCATTGGCTGAACACCACAAACATCGTATGCCATCAAGTTTGGCAGCGCACGACGAACAAGGCTGATCAATACGGGATCGTAGTTGTCAGCGTTTGCTACAGCGTTTTCGCTTTCGTGAAGAGCAACTTTCTCTTGACGAAGAGCTTTTTCTTGGTTTTCAAGAATAACAGCAGTCACATTTCTGCGGTGCGCATCCTTAATTTGTGGAAGTTCTGGGTGGTCCAATACTGGAGCCCATTTTTCCATTTGTGATTCTGAAAGATACATCTTTCGTCTCCTTGCTTTTTGGTTGTTTTAAGTTTTAACTATTAGTATTTATAAAAATTATCTTTTTACCGATTTCGAAATCGCTTGGGCATAGATGCTGATTGGTGAAGAATCTTCACTGATCACAACGCTTTCGTCGTCAATCAATTTGTCTTCTTCCTGCAATGCTTTCTGTGTAGGAAAATAATTTTCCTTGATCACATTCAGCTTAACAGAGTAATCGCCATCGAACTCAACGTCTTCAACGAGTTTCGCAAACTTCTCAGCTTCAGTTACAGTCAAGTCAGCAGTTGCTTCTTTGAGTGCAGCATCTCTTGAGAGGTCTACATTGGCAGTGGACAGGGCAACTTTCTCTTCAGTCGACTCATCCAGCTTGGCTTTGAGTGATTCAATCTCACCCTGCATTTCGCCCAGAACATCGTATTTCTCTTCAGGAATATCAATGTAATGCTCGGCAAAAACTTCTTTCAAGGAGCCGACGAATGATTCAGTGATCTCGTTGCGCAGACCGCGCTCAATAGCGAGTTCATTTTCTTTCATCCAGTTTTCGGCTACATAGTTCAGATAACCATCGATTTTCTGTACCATATCTTCCATGAATGTATCTTGTGCTAGAGCGGCTTCTTCAGCAAGTTCAGCTTTAATGTCTTCAATTTCAGAAGAAACACGGGCTGTAACAACAGCTTCAAACAAGCCAGCAGCTTTAACTTTAAATTCTTCAGACAGATGCTCTTCATCGGCGAACAAGTTAGTCATGTCATCTTGGAAAAGAGTATCTTCTTCCAAAACTTCGTCAACTTCTTCGTCGAGTTCAGCTTCAACTTCTTCGTCAGTGATTTCTTCTTCAAGAACTTCGTCTTCAGACTCAGTGTCTTCAGCTTTTACATCAGCTGCAGTTCCAGGCTTGTTGACCTGACCTTCAGTAGATGCATTTTCCGAAGAACCTTGAGTTGGTGGGGTTTGATCGCCAGCAGTAGGACTAGAAGCGGACTTGCTGCCGTCTTTCTTTGCTTTAGCGGTGGCAGATTTTCCTGCAGTAGCACCCAACTCATCAGTTTCCAGTGTTTCTTGTTCTGGATTAGCGTCTGATGAACCTTGTGCTGGAGCAGAAGCATCGCCTTGTGATCTGTCTGCGGGACGTGATGCAGACTCGTCTAGTTCATTGACTTCTTCAGTCACCATTTCTGGCTTACCTTTCAGAAGTTCTCTGATTTTGCTTTCTACAGCCATTTTATTCTCCTTGTAGAGTTCGTTTTGCTAGTTTTATTTATAATATCTTAAATCTTTGATACTTTATTAAGGAATGAGCTAAACACTGCCATCTTGGTGGCTTCTAGTTCATGGGAACTGGCTTCTTTGATAATCTCTTGAGCCTTTTCCATTTCTCTTCCTTGCCAGATACCGTCAACCATAACCCACTCACGGCTTTCCATAATACCTTGTACAAAGGCATCGGGAGCAGATGGGTCTGATACGATATCAGCAGCAGTTGCCAACATAAAGTCGTCTTGTACTTCGCTGATGCCTGACTTCTCGCGGATAGATCCTAGACCACGAGAACTTACACCAAGCTGACAACCTGCTTCAATTAAACCTGCAGCAATCTTACCCATAGGAGTATCAAGGACTTTTGCCTTGCCGATCCAGTTGTCTCCATCTTCTTTAAGAGAGACAATCATATGAGAAACGCGGTCAAGATTTACCGTTGGACCATCTGGATGTCCCAGTTCACCCAAAGCACGGTTCTTATTAATGCAGTCTTCGGTGTAACGCGCAACTTCTTTCGCCATAATCTCTTTAGGATATACACGACCGTTGCGGTTTTTTAGGTTGGATTGTAGAAAAACACCTTCGATGAAGAGTTCTTTCTTTCCGTCTTTTTCTTCGAGGATGTATTGAACATCCTCTGTGAGTTCTTTAATAAGTCTCATTATCCTAGACCTCCTTGATTCTGATGCTGCTGAGAACCATATCCAGAAACTTTGGCGCACTCTACAATAACCGTGCCGCCAGTACCGCCAGCAATTACAATTGCGATATCTGATGTGTTCTCATCGTTGTCTGTAAACCCATAAAAGTCCATGCGACCTGTAACTTGAAGTTCGTACAATACTTTAGAATTCCTTGTTACCTGCGCAGAAGCACCGCTTGATAATGCCCACTGAATATTCTTAATGTTCACAGTAGGCGATGCTTGCGTTTCTGTAGACTTCTTTAGAGTGGTAGCCAACGCAATCGTTCCAGTAGCGGCAGTCCCTCGGACAGCGACCACGCCATGGGTTTGCGTCAATTTTAATGTGTCAACTGTGACTGCCATTTAATTATTCCTCTACAGGTTCGAGTTCCCAAACTGGGATACGTTTTAATGATTCTTTGAACATAACTTCAGCAACCTCATCAACGCCTTCGCCCATAGTAGCAAGAACATTTCCCTTGCCTTCTTTGGCGTGCATTACTTGAGCATTTGGAGCCATGTAAAATTTAGTCGTATCAGAACTGCCTTGCGTCGGAGGAGTTTTATCTCCTGGATTACCTGCCTCTGCTGCACCATGGTTCGCAGTTGGCTCTTCAGCTTCTGGTTTATTGACACATTCCTCTTCTTCTGTGAGGATGATTTCTTCTTCAACGACAGGTGGGAGTGGATGTGCGCCTCGCATTACTCGGCTTACAGCATCAACTAAATCTTTAGGTAGTGGTTTCATTTTCTTCTTCCGTTTCCGTTTCTGGTTCTGTTGGAACTGCAGCATCAACATCGCCAGCAGTCGGTTCTGGTAATTCTATTTGTTGATTGAACATACTTCCAGCAACTTCAGCTTTTCTATCAGCTACCATTGCATCAGCACGGTCATTCATCATACTATTGAATGTATCCTGAGCATCTGTCAGTTTACCATCTTTCCACTGATCCATCATATTACGAACTGCGTCTGCACGTGCATTTTCAACTTCACGTTCTACGTTTTCTTCACTCATCATTTCCACCTTCATATTGTTGCGGCTCGACCTTCAAGGACTCACCTTCTATTTGTTTGTTGATTGCGTCGATTTCATCATCGCGCATTTTTAAAATTTCTTTTTGCACATACTCTTTAGAGAAGTATTCACCAACATAGTTAGATAAACCATTCAACACTTCTACCCGACTACGCAAGATCTCTTGCTCTTTAGACTCAGTGTAGTATGCATCGGAAGCATACTTATATTGTAGACCATCACGGATACTTGGCCAATCATCTTCTGTGATTATGCCTTTAAGAATCAGCTGCGTCTTGACCAAGTCGTCAAACATTGCAGAAAAACGTCTACGAAGTTTTGCGATAAACTTGGTAAACTTTAATTCATCTCTGCTAATCTCAGCACTACGTCCGAAATTAAGACCTTGTTGTGCACCTTCTAATCTAGAGATTGGGACATTCAACGCTTGATAAAGTTTGCGTTGGAAGTAATCTACGTCACCAGTTTCTCCGAGATTAGAACCTCCTGGAAGTGTTTGAATCTCTGTGCCTCTACCGCCTTCGCGTCTTGGCATCCAGAAGTCTTCAAGCATCGACATAAACTTCTTGTCATCACGGATCTCTCCAGACTCACCATCATAAACTAATTTGTTACGATAGCGATTCATAATATCTTTGAGATACTGCTCTGCCTTCATTGTGGGCAGATTACCAGTATCTACATAAAAAACTCTGCGCTCTGGAGCGCGGGTAATACGGTATACAACAACAGCATTCTCCATCATTCTCAGCTGATTTGCTGGACGGATAGCTTTGTGTAAATATGACAACGGGATATTTTTATCTTGATCTAAGAGACCTGAGGGAATGTAGGTAACAGCATCCTTCGAGATCTTCAGAGATTTATCGTTAGCGTTTCCTGCTTTATACTGTCCAGGTTTGTTAGCGATACCCTTGTCGTCATAAATGAAATACTCTTTTACCTCTTTGACCATACTGACGCCAGTCTTAGGATCTTTTTCCTTCTTGACATCACGCACTTTCTTTATTTTGCGTGGGTCAATATACCTGACATCATGTAGACCTTTTCTTGGGTTGGTTTTATCGACAACTTTGTGGAAGTAAATTCTTCCATCGATGTACCAACGTCTATAGTAATCTTGCGCACGATTGTTAAAGTCCATCAACGATAATACATTTTCAAATTCATCAGCGATTGCTTTCTTAACAGCTGTTGACGCTGGGACACCATCTGTGTCAATCGTTACTGGCTTTTCGTCGTCAAGGTTCGAGATACTATCGTTGACAATATCCTCGATTGCAGTGTCGATATCGGCATACATTGATATGTCCCGATAACGCTTGATGAGTTGCTCTTCAGTATTAGCAACTCCCTCGACATCGAAATAAGTGCCATAGTAACCACCACCACGGATGGCTTCCAATGCACCATCAGAATCAGGAGCAACGAAAGACTGTGCAGCTTTCGGCTCCTTTTTCCGATTGATTTCAAATCCAAACAATTCCATTATATTTTCCTCTATACCTAATAGATGTTATATTATTTATACTACATCATAATGGGTATATTGGAAGGTCACCGTAAACTCTTCAAAGATATCGTTCTGTGCATACTGCAAGGTGATTTCCGACATATTGATTGGGAAGCAATTACGCAAGGTATACTTACCTCCAACCAACACTTCATCGTTGCGATCCAAATGCTCGACAGTCAAGTCAGCTTGGTATTCGCTTGGAGTGAGGACACCAGTATTATCTTCACGATTATTCAAACCATTCATCCACTGCTCGAATGGCTGGCGTAGTGAGAAACCAGAGTCGTTCACGATTGTTACGGTGAACGGGTCAAAGATTCTTTCACCAGCCAGTTTGATCTCACGACCACGATACTGGATGATTGCAGGGTTTACGTTAGAGGCTGGAAGTGCAGCCCCAGTTACCAAAAGACTATAGCTTGTGTCAACATTCGGCACATAGCTTGGGAATGCTAGGCTTACGCGAAACTGGTTTGGTCTCGCTCCACCTGCACCTAATCTAGCCTTAAATTCTTCAATATTCATTTTTGTCTCCTATAATTCTAGATTAAGCACCCAGCTCTTCGAACGAGATACCTGTTCGAGTCGCTACGAATGTCAAAGTGATAAAGTTAATTGATTTCGCTGGCTTAATAAAGATGTCAGCGCGGAATTCGTTGCTGTCAATAACCTGACCAGTGTTATTTGTTTCATCACAAACAACGCGGAAGTCATAAACACCACGACGACCTTGTACGTCACGCAAGAACGGTTCTACTAGAGAACGGAACTGGGCACGAGTAAAGGCATCGTTGAATTCAAACAACTGGAACTTAGCAGCTGCCGCCACTGCTTTCTCGATAACGATAAACAGTCTACGAACATTGATGCGGTTGAATGCGCTGGATCTAGCCAGTAGAGTCTTATCACCGAACAAGATGATACCTTGCTGAGACGACTGAACGATTGGGTTCACGCCAGCAGAGTATAATGTGTCGCGGTCAGACTTCTTAGGATTGAATGCCAACTTAACAGCGTTCTTGATAGAACCGCGATTTACACCAGCAGGCGAGAACCATGGATCAGCTTCAAGGTCAGCAGTTACACAGCAACCAGCAGTGTCAGCATTACAAGGAACCCACGCATAAACATCGTTGTAGCGGTCATACATATACTTCCAACCACTATCCATGACAGCGAAAGAAGATCTTGTGTAGTTTGCCAACTCAGCTGTGATATCAGTAACTTCAGAACCTGAGTTATTCACAACGCTGGCTTTTGCAGGGGAAACAAACGCTAGACAGTCTTTACGGATTTCTGTTACATTGTCGATGATATAATCACCAACAGTCGAACTATGCGCACCAGCAAAGATTAAGCTAACATCAGTTTCTTCGTCGTTTGCGAACTTCAGGTATGAGGTCTGGAGATCTCCATTAGTCGGTGAAACATGTACACCACCAGAGAAAGACCACGCAACCACGTCATTCGAAGTTAGAATTCTTGGATACGGTTGTGACACACCACCAGCTGATTCATTAGCTAATGTTGTCGCCAAGTCTTGTCCCCAAGCAGTACCAACAGAAGTTGCTGTTGTGTCGACCTGATCAGTGAAACGAATCCACTTAGATTTTGCATTAATCGCGTCTTTGTAGTAATTTACGGAGTTGTCATCAGCGCGAGCACCTTGGATTTTTGAAAGTCCTTCAAACTTCTCAAGAACAGTTCCAGCCTTACCAGTGATAGCACCGTTTTCGTCAATTACGATAACATGTAATTCGTCAAAGTTCACACCATTGGAAGCAGCCCAGTCAGTAGTTCCTGGAACTGTATCAAACTCTTTTTCATATACCCACTGTGTTACCAAAGTTGTAGTAGCAGTTGCACCAGTGCCACCGCCACCAGAAAAAGTGATTGCAGGAGCAGAAGTGTACCCAAATCCTGGATAGGCAATTGTAACACCACTAACAGCGTCGCCAGTTAGAGTAGCGACACCAACAGCAGTACCGCCAGCGGAAGGCGAGGCACCGATTGCTACGGTAGGGGCAGAGGTATAACCAGATCCACCAGCACTGATAGTGACAGTCATTGAAACGCTACCACCGAATGTTCCGATGTCACCGACAGAAACCTTCAGGCTGTTTCCGAGTATGCCTGCATATTTTGCGGCAAATGGACCAACACCATTAGTTTCACCAGCATACGATGCGTCATATTCATCATCGTTTCTGATCAGCTTACCGATTGGATTCGCGTCATCGATTGCAACAGTAGCAGTTGCACCAGAGCCACCGCCACCAGAAATGGTTACGACTGGGTCAGTGCCATTGATTGCATAACCGTAACCTGCATCTGTGATAGTGATTGCTGTTACAGCGTCACCAGTGATAGTTGCTGTTGCCGTTGCAGTTCGACCGCCATTGTCTGGTATTACACCAGTTGGGGCAGCGATTGAGACTGTTGGGGTAGAGGTATAACCAGAACCACCAGCAGTTACTACTGCGGTAGTAGTCAAGCCACCGCTTGCTGTTGCAACAGCGTTCTTAGCAGTCGCGCCAACTTCTCTCGATACAAGAAGGTTTGAACCGTATGCTAAGAAAGATGAAGCTGTAAGGAAGTCTACATTGTTTGCTTTTGCTGGCTTGCCGAAACGCTCAACTAATTCGTTTTCACCCGAGATTGAAACTAACTCTCTTGCTGGACCCCAAGCGAAATCGCCTGCAAACCCACCGACTGTAGTTCCAACAGCAGGAACGACAGCTGTCGCGTCTTGTTCTCTTACGAGAACTCCTGGACTTAATTGAAATGCCATTTTTTATCTCCTCGATATTATGGATAATCGTTATTATTATGCTAAATTGCTTTTACTGAAATTATTTATAATAATGACGTTTTCTCTTGGTTTATCGTATACCAGATATCACCGCCCATAATCTCTACTTCTTCCTCTGTTCCATCTACTATTTGACCAAAAGGAGTTAAATCGTTCTCAATCATACGCATCTCAGCGTTGAATAACCCTTCCCGAACATTCACATTAGTTAGATCTGCGAAGAATGAGTTGGTTGTAACCCAACCGAACAACACTAATGTCATCGCGAGGTCATCATTGTACCCCTCGTCGGCTTGGAACGTCTGCCCCTTTTCTGTAAAAACAGATAATTCACCGATAACTTCAGCATCGTGGATCAATAATTTGGTATCTTCGACAAGAGATTTAATTGCAAAACAACCCTGACGTTTAACTGCTTTGGACGTTGTAACACCGAGTTTTGCTGAACGACCAAATCCAGGAGTCAAATATTGTTTTCCGTTCTCAGTCAGAGTTGTAAAGATATTCTCATATTCTTCTTCTTGGTGTAAAATATCTAATACTTGCTGACCAATATCATTCGCCTCGACTAACACAAATGCATTGTTGAAGTCTTTTCCGACTTTGGATATGATACTGGGATATAACATCGGAGATATTTTATTGTCCTTATACTTACCGACTAACCGATATGGCATCTCTGTTACATCAATCAATGTAAATGCTGAATAATCACCACCAACTCCTCGAGCCACGTCTACCGTCATCATATAGTAGTGGTCGGGGATTGGATTCTCATATAGATCTAAGCCATCTTTGCTATATTCGGGGTTTTTCGCAGACATAACCGCCAATGTTTTACCATTGATCAGCGTATTTGTAGAACCCAAGAACTCACAAAGGACTTCCTGATTAAATTTCAAATCACCAAGAAGTTTATTTTGTTCTTCTGCCCACGCCTCATCCCTTCCTGGAATTTGACTATAGTGAATAAACATTCTCTTGAATCCATTCTCGCCATTTTCAGCTTCATTCCAGAATTTCCAAAAATGATTATACCCGAGTGGCGTAGAGGTCAATAGAATCTTTGTAGTTTGACCAGCAGAAATGGTTGGATATACAGCGGTGAAGAACTCTTCAGCAATATTATTTGGGATGATTGCTGCCTCATCGATGTACAGCCAGTTTACCGACTTTCCTCGAATACCAGAAGATGTTGTTGCCGCAGTAAATACAACAGAGCCATTTTCTAGATCGACATTACCTTTGTTCCAAGTCTTTACGCCCTGTTGCATCCATATTGGAAGACCCTCGTACATAATCTGGTATCGAGAAAGAACTTCTCTCGCTGCTGCTGTTTTGTTGGCGAGGATTGCGACGGTTTTATTTTCTTGGAAGATACTATAGTGGAGGATACAGGCTGCAGCTGTTACAGTTTTACCTTGCTGACGACCCTCCATCAAGATAGTCTGTCGATTATTCATAATGAAATCGACTTTTTCTTTTTGACAAGGATATAATTTAAATGGTTGCAACCCTTTATCCAGAGTTACAATCTGACAATAGGTTTCAATGAAATAAATTGGGTCATCTTTGCACTTCAGGAGTTCGTTTATTTGCTCCTTTGTGAAATCGTGTTGATGACCAATAGATTTTAAATTTGGATTTCCGTGATAGGAAGTTTCTTCAGTCGGTATTGCCATTTTTTACTTCGCCTTCGATGACTTTCTCGTCATCTTGTTTCAATGCTTTCATCAGATCTGATGTGCTTCCATTAAATAGAACATTGGTCTGGTGACCGATGCTGGTGGCGGCTGGTTTTATTCCATCTGCTTGATCTATTTTCTTTTTCTTTTGTTGCAACTCTAAAATATCTTTGGCTTGATCACCAAACATTTTAATCAACTGACCAGCAACTTCATATGCTCTCGGATTGTCGCTGTTCTCGGCAACATTGACAATGCCCTGAAGTGTCGACTCACTGTATGCCATGGCTCTTTTTAGCGCACCACGTGCCTCTTCAAAATCTTCTTCGACATTACCATTTGTGACCACTGGTGTTGTGACCTCAGTAGACTTCGTTGAAGTCTCGAAGGTTTTATCTAAGGCATCAAATACTTTATTTTTACTCATAAGTCTGATCAAACTCTTCAAGGAATCGGTATGCATCATCCACACTCTGATTCCCTGAATCTGGTGCTTCGAATGTGACCGTTGGTACGGAAGTGTATCCACTACCGCCATCATTAATAATTACATTTTTGACTCTGTACTTTCCAGTATTTATAGGATCGACTTCCATGACAACCGATGCTCTTGCTCCAGAACCACCGCCACCAGAAATGGTAACATTTGGTCCATTCTCTCCATAGTTGCCGCCTGCATATGTAAGAGATATTGCATCGACTGACTGGCTTATGAGGGTTGCAACTCCAGTCGCTGTCGCTGCCACCACAGTATATTGTTGAGTGGTACGTGCACCAGCCAAATCTGGATTTTGGAATATATTGGCAACTGCTTTCTTGATAACATTTTGGTCGCCCACATGACCATAGAAATTAAGTTTCATATTGAACGTGAGAGTCCAGACGATACTTGCTCTATCAGCAAAAGTTCCTTGTGACTGGTCTTCGTACGCAACTGAATCCAGTGTAAGTTTGATGTCTCGCTTGATACCCAACTCAGGTAGATCATTGACAGTGATGCTGAAGTCTGGATTGAAGAAAGGAAGAATTTGTTCGATTATTTGCAATCCATCGTCTTGGTTTTTTGCAAACACATATAGTTGTAAACTGAGGTCATACGGTGTAGATGTGAATACACTCTTTACAGAAGTTGCCGATCCCGAACCCTTTTTATGGTGGTGGATGGGAGAGACCCTTCTTGCTGCATCATATTGCAGTGAGATGATTTCAAACCCCATACGAGGAAGTACAATAGCGACTTCACCACGACTTTCGACAGTCGGGACTTGCTCAATTCTAGAGATAAATTTTTGTTTTGTGGAATACGCAAGGGGTACTCTCAATGTCTGGGCGACAGAACCAGAAGAGTCTTTTCTCTCTATTATGATGTTGTTGAATATGGTTCCAAATGCTGCGACTGCTTTACGGACATGAGAGTGATAAAAATTCTTACCCTTAAACATTATAAGTCTCCGAATGGGTTAGATTCAGTGAAGTCAAGGATATTACTAGCAATCTCTGCTGCTTTGAAATCGTCTCCCTGAACAGAAGGTTTGATTGCATAGTCTTCTTTGATGAGAGAGCCGCCATCTTCCAGTGTAAGATTACCTGAAGCATCTTCGAGAACAAGTTCAAACAGAAGTTGATCAACTGTGTTGTCGTCTTCGATTTGATCAATTGCAGCATTACCTGTGTCGATTCTCTCAGAACCATACTCGAACAACTCACATTTGAGTTTGAACACATAGATCTTTCCGAGTTGGTAGAAGGGGTCTTGGAATTCAACAAATTTGATTTCCATGAGGGATCTGGTTTTGGGAAAATATAACAGATCTCCCTCCATCGGTCTGTCACCGCCACCGACAAATGTGCTTCCATCAGTGTTGTTGACAATATCGTTCCATCTTTTTCTAGACAAAACGAATGTTGCTTGATCTCTTATCTCAAGACCAAACCGCTGGAATAATTCTCCATCTCCCTCAAACCCTTCTGCGTTTTCTAGATACATTTCAACTGGGTATGCTTGTTCGAATTTAGATAATGCATCTTCGTCAAAGATAGTATCAGTATTCACGAATGTACGAGGCATATAGAAAATGTCATGACCATAAATCTTCAACGACTCGACAACAAGATCCTCCACTAGCCGTTGTTCAGCAGTGGTTCCAGATGTGTCGCCCGATTGAAAGTAGAAATTGGTAGCCATTTATCAACCTGTCATAAATGTTGGGGGCAATTCGTATCTTATTTGCATCTCTTCTTCGATTTGACCAATCTCAGCAAGAGCCTCGCCAAAGATAGCGTCACCGTTGAGAGTAACACCTCCAGGAAGTTGGATTCCTCCGAACTTTTTCATGTTCTCTCCCCATTGCCGCTTTATCAATGCAGTAGCATATTTCTTTAACCATAAGTCGTTGTAGACTTCTGAGTAGTCTGCTCCAGCTACAAGAGCATAACCTTCTGCTACAATGAAGTCACCGATATCGAAAGTCTTGTCCATATCCGTGTCGATATACATTTTGTTCGTTTTGCGATTAAATCTGATTGCGCGATCATTCACAAACAAACTCTCAAGGAGATTCATGTGAGTCTTCACCATTGAGTAGTATGTGACGTCTGCGCTGAGTAGATTGTATAGATCGTTTTGAGCAAATTGATAGTCGATATCGAACAGACCATCAGAGTTAGATGTCGAGCCAATACCGCCAAACTTAAACATTTTTGTCACACCGAGTATCTCATTACCGATAGTGATGTAACCGTTCTCGATGTCGCCTTTTACGATTGTGCTGATTGTTGCAGTAAGTGCTGAGTCAGAACCAGTGATTGTCTCTCCTGCAGCGAACTTTGCAGCACCTTGTACGTTTTCGTAGATTACTTTGTCACCCGAACTGCTTTTATCGACAGTAGCTTTCGCTCCTGATGTGCCGCCTGTAACTGTTTCCCCGTCAATAAATGCAACAGAAGCGGATAGATTTAGAGTAGAACCTTCAAGTGCTTTCTTAATATACACACGTTCTACGCCATCAAAATGGTATTCCTGCCATAACTGTAATGCATCATCGATGCGATCGCTAACCTGATCTTCATCCACGTTTATTTCGATTACAGGGAATCCCAATCTTCTAAGGCAGTAATCTATTAGTTCTTGTCTAGTTGATAGAGCCATCTGAACCCCTAATGAATTTGTTTAAAGTCTGGTACTATTTATAAGACTTATGATTGGTCATAAGCATACAACAGAGCCTTCAATGCAGTAATTTCTTGTTGGACAAAGGCAGTTGTTGCAATTTTAGTTGTATTATCGCCTGTTGACTGCGTTGTCGACGTGGTTGCTGACGTGAGGTATCCAGCTGATGCGTGATTACCCCAGCCATTCGCTGTATCTGCTTTAGTTCCCTGTGCAGCTGTTGCGTAGTCTGAAGAATCAAATGCTTTCACTTCCGCGAGGTTTGTAACCTCTGTATCCATCAATGCACCAGCAGATGTTACATTAGCTGTGTCTGTTACATCAGCCGATGCTTCAATACCATCTAGTTTAGTCTTCAACGCATCTGTAAAGTTATTTTGTGTGAGACCACCGTCGCCAACACTATAAGTAGTATTTGTGTCAGTCGAACTGATTGTGCCGTCTGACGCGATTGTTACATTAGTCCCTGCTGTTAGAGCAGCAACAACATTTGTAGTATCCGTCACATCAGCCGATGCTTCAATACCATCTAGTTTAGTCTTCAACGCATCTGTAAAGTTATTTTGGGTTAATCCACCATCACCCACTGAATATGTTGTATTTGTATCAGCCGAACTAATAGTTCCGTCAGCTGCAATGGTAACATTAGTCCCTGCTGTCAATGCCGAGACCACATTAGCTGTGTCAGTTACATCAGCAGATGCTTCAATCCCATTAAGTTTAGTGTGGTCAGCATTAGTGAAATCATTTGAGACAGTTGGTATAGTTGGCGCACCTGATAACGAACTATATGCGCCATCGAATGCATCAGTGATACCATATCCAGCGATAGTAGTTGGTTTACTGGTAACATCTGCAAACGCCACATCTCCACCACCGCCACCAGATACGGTTATGTTCCCACTACCTAGAAGAGAAGTCCCGTTGATTGTTTTTATATTTGTTGCTGAAACCAACGCTGCTTGTGCGTCGGTGATTCCATATCCACTTAATGTGGTGGGAGTCGATGTGATTTCGTTGAAGGCAACGTCATGGCTGACTTTGGAGTTTGAATTGTCAACCGCCTTTAACTTACCACCCGACGATTTCAACTTCAGCACATTACCGCCATTACCAATGTGCAACTCGTCCACTATGATCTTTTTGAGATTATCAGAACTATCTTTAAATGAAACATCTCCACTACTATCCTTGGATATCTTTGTGCCACCCAAATCAATAGTTTCACCTGCCAAGAACAAATCGTTCCATCTCTTTGATGCAGTTCCGAGGTCATATGTTTCAGTTGTTGAAGGAACTATACTTTCTCCGACAGCCGAGAAATCTACACTCCCGCCACCAGATGCATCTGCACCGACCCATTTACCTGATGCTGAATTATATTTTAAAAATTTATTGTTTACAAGAGCAGTTGAACGATCTAAATCGTCCATGTCTTTTATCTTTACTGCGCCACCACCCGAAGAACCTTGAAGACCCAACCGAATACTCATGATTGATTTCTTCACATCGTCGATCTGTTTCTCAAGACCTTTTATTTTAACCTGTTCTTCAGATAACTCAACGCGCTTGGTCTTCAAGAAGTCGAGTGCCTGTTCTTGAAGGGGTGTGTCTACTAATTCTTTTAGGATTTCTTTGTCTTCTTCAAAGACCTGTTCGACAACTTCTTGTATTTCAGGGAGTTTATCTTCTGTGTCGCCAACAATCTCCTCAACCTGAACACCGCCTTTGTTTGTCGGTGATGTCAACCACGCTTCCATGGCAGCGACTTCGCGCTTTTGTTTTTCTTCCTCTTCCTTCAACTGTTTCAGCTCAGACGAAAACGCCTCCAAGAAATCGCCTTGAAGATCTTTCGATTTTTTCTTTGTTTTCTTCTGATCGGCAGAGTTCTTGGCTTTTTCTTCAGCCAACATCTGAAACAGGTCTTTCATATCCATTGAGTTATGCCTTTGTCACTTGTGGTGTGACTGTGACGATACCCTCAACTACACGGATCGTTTCCGATCCAGAAGCGGATTCGCAGTCGTATACATACCTTCCTGCTTTTAAATTTCCTGTTTCAGTTGCAGTGAGGGAAAGAGTAATGACTCCTGTTGCGTCTACCTGCGCTGTCGTGAAACTCGTGGAGGTGGAACTGTAGTAACTTTTTCTCAACTGACCTGTTGTCGCATAACCAGTAAGGTTTTTTGCTGCTCCAGCACTATCTTTGGCTGTTACATCAACTGAGAATGTTGTACCCTGATCAATAACTATATTTTTTTGCGTTGCCATATGTTTGCTCCAATGCTGCTCTTATTTATAAGATTATAAAAACACTTGACTTTTTCCCACTAAATAGGTATAATGTCTTATATGAAAACTATTTTTATGTTGCTGTACGGCAGCAAATATTCTTATCGAGACGTTAATAATATTGTTGACTCAACTAGCGGTCAGGGTTATAATTATGTTCTGTATTGTGACTCTGCACCTAGTGGGTTAGATCCAAAAGTCAAGACAGTCACAGGAATAGACCCAGAACTGGGAACATTCAATAAGGTGATGATGTTTGAGGGGCGTGATGTAGATCAATGTTTATATTTAGACCTAGATGTCGTCATTCAAAACCCAAATCTTGACGAATTTTTTGACGCAGGATTAGAAAGACCCACCATATGTAAGACGTACTGGAAACCAGAAGGTTTCGAAGCACATATCGGTGGTGGCGATTACAACTCTAGTGTTATCGCTTGGAGCAAAGGAAACGGGCGGTCGATGTTCACGCACTTCTCCGCAGACCCAGATAGATGGCTCTTGAGATACCGAGATTGTGACGATAAATACTTATACCATGTACACGGATATATCTTTGCATATTTTCCCAAGGGCAGTATATACTCTTATGCATATGGTATTGATTATGAAACAGATACGAGTCCCAGAGGCAGGAAGCATCATAAGGGAGCAAGTATCTGCCTGTTAAACGGTCAAGATAGGCATGACTTCAATTTAAGGATTGATTACTATTCTCACTTTTCTGACGATAAAGTGGGGTGACAAATACTCTGCATCATATGTGAATAACCTTTATGGTATGATTGACGCGAACTATGTCAATCAATTTAGAATGGTATGTTTCACAGATGAACCCGATGGGATTCGGGAAGAAGTAGATATTCACCCCATCCCCGATGTTGAACCGCTACACCCAAAGTATTGGTTTGGCGAGGAGAACTATTGCTGGGATCGTTCTAAATTCCTCCTGTTCAACGCTCAAGAGTGGCTCGGTGAAGTTGGACCATTCTGTTATTTCGATTTAGACATTATCATACAAGACTCAATTGATGAGTTTTACGAACTTGCATTCCAACCCCATATCCTATATTCTCATTGGCAACCTGAAGGGCAGATGAAGGAGAGAAGATTTAGAGATATTCGCGGAACATATTTCAACTCTAGTTGTATGCTTTGGTGGTCTGACCAACCGAAAAAGATATACGAAGATGTTGTGAAAAACCCAGATGTGTTCAAAGTTTTTTACAAGGGATCTGATAACTACCATCAATGGAGACGACCAGCTGGAACCAATTTCTGGAACTTCTTACCCCATGAATGGTATTACAGTTACAATTATCAAGAAACAGACTTCCTCGCCAAACTCGCTATATTCAACCAGAATATGATAGAAAAAGATGTGTCAATTTCTATCGAGGAGTTGGAAGATCCAACTCTCCTTAATCATTGGTATGGTAAATACGACATGTATAAAGAGTTTCCAACTCGTGTTGTGTTGGAACTTTCAAACAAATACAATGATACTGAAAATAAATTTAACGACCTTTTCATTGAAGACGACGAACTCACACTAGAAGATGTGAAACGTATCTTTGTTGACATACCTGAATACGTGACATTACTCACGACACTCACCCGACCTAATCGTTGTAAGGATTATTTCAAAATTGTAGAATGGTTCGAGCAACAAGGCACACAGGTGATACAACCACCGCTAGATTTTGGTTTGCACATAATCAATAAACTGGGCAGACCAATAGTTGAGCAGGAAAAAGAACTTGTAACAAGAGAGAACATTAAGAAGTTTAAACAAAAAGAAGAATACAGGAATGTTGTAAAGGAAGAAAAGTGGGTTGTTGATTGTGAAGCCAGAAACGACAATATGGTTTACATCAATGCAAAGGGACACGTGTTTCCCTGTTCGTATATGGCTAGAGATGTTTTAGAGAGTAGGCTCTTTCCATTGCATCCAATAGACTACCCATACAATCCTAAATACAATAACGCTAAGTCCTTCCCATTGAAGGATATTGTATATAATGCAGACTTTGAATGTTATAATGATAGTCTGAAGAAAGACCATTTGAAAATTTGTAAAGAGACTTGTGGAAGATGCGTGTAAATTTCGTCTGTGCTAAATGGGGCACAAAGTATGGTGCACACTTTGTCAATCGCCTATGTAACATGGCTCGTAGAAACTGCCCTGATCAGTTTGACTTTCACTTCTATTGTTACACTGATGACAGTGTGGGTCTTCAGTCTGATATTAAGGTCATCCCCTTTCCAGATATTCCTGATATTCATCCTAAGTATTGGTTCGGTTTGGACGATTACAAGTATGGAATGGCTCGCTGTTGGGATCGTGCAAAGACTTTCGTTTTTAATACCCATAATTTCGCAGACGATAACCCACACGGGCGTTTCGTCTTTCTAGACTTAGACGTTATCATTCAAAGCGATCTAACACCAATCATCACTTACAATATGGAGCAACCGACCAAGATGCGTTCTTGGTGGCAAGATCCAAGACCCATGGATACTCGTCGCTTCAAACTTTCCCACGGTGCATTCACAAACGGAAGTTGTCAGGTTTGGAGTGACGACCAGTGTGAACCTATATGGAATGATGTATTAGAACATCAGGAAAAGATTTGGTTTACATTCACAGACGGCACTGATAACTACCACAGCTGGAGATGGAAAGAGTTGTGGGATTATTTCCCAAGTTGGATGGCATACTCATACAACCGTGGACGCTCTTGGGATGAAGATGATTTAAACGTAGGAATCTATAGAGAGAATTGTATTCTCTGTGTATTTAATGTAGACCTTTTACCATTTGAAGATGGATCTAGAGGTAAAACAAAACAAGACGAATTGGCAGACCCAAGATTACTGGAGCATTGGAAATGAAGATAGGACTCACTGCAAGCGCATTCGACTTACTACATGCTGGTCATGTTCAAATGTTAGAGGAAGCAAAAACTCAATGCGATTATTTGATATGTGCATTACACATAGATCCGAGCACCCAAAGATCAGAGAAAGGCAAACCTGTCCAGAATATGGTTGAGCGATACACGCAACTGAAGGCAGTGAAGTATGTCGATGAAATTATACCTTATGCGACGGAGAACGAGTTAGAAGATATCTTGGAGTTATATCCGATCAATGTAAGAATAATTGGCGAAGAATATGAGAGATCTTCATTCACAGGAGACTGGATTTGCGATAGGAAAGGGATCGAAATATACTACAATAAACGAGAACATCGATTCAGCACCAAACATTTACGCAAAAATATTCTATGGGCAGAATCGGATTTCGTCAAATGAATATCTACACAGTGAAATGGGGAGACAAATACTCCTCTGAATATGTAAACAAGATTGCATACGATATTGCAGCGGATTTCCCAGAGGCAGACCGCAAAGTATATTGCATCACAGACGACCCGACTGGTCTCAAAGACTTCATTGAGCCAATACTCATACCAGAAGGAAATGATTTACAGAAGTGGTGGAACAAGATGTATCTGTTTTCACCTCTGGTTGAACAGGAAGGAGAGAAACTTTTCTTTGACCTCGATATTCTTATTCAACAGGACATAACTGTATTTGAAAATTTTGAGCCAGAGGATTGTTTGGGTATTGTAAAGACTTGGTGGCACGATATTGAAACGATGCGTGAGGAAACTAAACACGTCCCTCATAAATTCAGCGACATAAACTCGAGTGTTCTGCGGTGGAACGATTCATTCGACAGTAAAAAGCTGTGGGAGTTCTTTGATAAATACAAGGAACAAATTATGTGGCACTATAGAGGAATTGATAATTTCCTTTGTGATAAAAACATAATTCCTATGAAGCTGTTTCCATTTGGTTGGGTCTACAGTTTCAATCAGGGTTATGTATATCCACAAGACACCGAGCGGCACGTCTATAGAGAAATGCCATATATTTGTTTATTTGATTCAATGGGTAAGAGTGAAGATGTTAAAATTTAAAAAATATACACCTCAAGCTATGATGACTGTAGGTCAGTTTTTTATACTGCCAGCAATATTGTTTATTTTTTTGGCAGATCATACGATAGCAGGCGTATTATCAGCTCTATTAGCGTGTTTTATGTTTACTTGCATAGGTGTAGCAGTAAGCGCACATAGATATTTTACTCACAGATCGTTTCGTATTTCTTACACAAAAGAAAAAATTTTATCTATACTAGCTGTATTGTCGACATGGTTAAGTCCGTTCGAATGGGCTGCTGCTCATTGGCATCATCATAAGTATTCAGATACTGAATTAGACACGCATAGTTCTAAATACTTGGGATGGAAAAATTGGTTTTTTATATTTCATAGATCTTATGCTGCTGCACCTTCAACAGTATCTTCTCGTTTAAGTAGAAAAAAATGGCATATGTTCCTATTTAAAAACAAATATCTGATCATATTTACTTATGCATTATTAGTTTATTTGCTTGGTGGTATTAATTACCTGTTTTATTTATGGGTTATACCCACAGCTCATGCATTTTTAGCGCAGATAATCACTGTAAATAACCATGTTAATGGTGAACCTAAAGACAGCAGTTGGCAAAATATACTTACTCTTGGTGAAGGTTATCATAAACATCACCACGATTATCCTAAAAATTATGACAAGGGGTTTATACTAAAACCCATAGTGGATATTATAAAAGATGCTTAATTCAAATTTTCTAAACAACTACAAATTTTGGGGTGAGGCATTATACTTCATCGAACAAAAAGCACCACACAAACTCAGCGATCTGCGCCAGTGTCATGAAGCCAATCACGTTGAAGCTGCTACGTGGCTCGTTGAAGAGTTGATGAAGAATGTCGACAACTGCGCTAGACAAGAGAAGATTAAGGTATTGGTACTAAATTCGTGGTTGGGGATGCCTCTCGTCCCCCTCCTCTGCGAGAACCTCGATATCGGAGAGTTGCACCTAGTCGACCTAGACAAAGAGGCATTAGACTTATCTAAGATAATGCATAAACATTACTCTCAAGAGAAGTTTGTGAAGATTCGCCACCACAATCTAGACATCCCGTTTGCGTTTGACGAACTCAATAAGATTGACGCGGACGTTGTTATCGCCATTAATACAGAACAGATGTATCCACTCAAAGAACTTCAAACGAAGAACCCAATGGCATTGTTTGCTTGTCAAAATAGTAATGTTATTGAAGAGATGTATGGTATCAACTGCGTAGACTCTATTGAAGACTTGAAAGAACAGATTGATTTAGATGAGATATATTATTCGGGTCATCGAGAACAAACATATTACTCTTGGGATGGACAGAAGAAATATGATAGATTCATGGTAATCGGTTCTAAGTAGAGATATCCTCTACCATCATCTCCCACATTCCCTTGTCAGGGATTACAAACCCTAAAGTTATTCTTGGACCACCTCCAGCGCAATGCCAAACTGGATCCTCTTTACCGCCATAATACCCAACCTTGGCAGACCACCCTTCCCAATCAGGAAGTGTGTGGATTATTTCACCATCCCAAAACTGAAAGTATCCATCTCCAAGGTTATAATTTAAGAGAATATTATATCCAGGAACATCCCAGTTATTATGCCAACCCATAAACCCATCTTCTGGATAATAGACGTGGACAGCACTGTGGCGAGCACCGAGAAACTTTACAAGCGTATCATTAAGCCTTTGAGATTCTTTTTTGAATTTTTCTGGAGACCTAGCACCAACACCAAAGTGCACGTTCCTAATAACCTCTGGTGGACCAGCGTGTTCATCCTTTTCTTTGCCCATGGGTTTGTTTAGCATTTCTTTCAGATACTCATATGACTGAGAATGTTCTGTATTAGAATTGCCGTGGTCGTCGACATAAAGTTCCGAGAGATCCTGATCAAAGAACCACTTTCTGTGTTCCTCGAGTATCTCTAGTATTTCACTATTAAGGTCTATAAACTTCACTACTGATCATCCTATCTTTTGAGATGGTGTAATGCATTAAGACTGCTTCCTCGCCCATGAGTTCTTCTTTTCTGTAACCTGTTACAAAGTTCCACTTTGCATCAGGAGAAGGAAACTCTCCTACTTTAATATCAAAATCACCATTAGCCAACAGATTCCACATAGTAAATGTGTCCCAAGGTCTTACTTCTTCTGGGTATGGAGAAGGATCCCAACTAGGGTCTTGTTGTGCAAGATACCATTTATACCAACAATCCATCAAATCTTTAGTTGTTTCTGTATTGTAGAGAAATAATCCACAATGCCAAATCATTTCCTCTGTCTCAGACAGCTTTGTTATCTTGGCGTTGTAGGATCGGTTGCGTGTAAACAGAATGTCATTATCACCGAGTAAATCAAAAACTTCTGATATTTCTTCGCTTTGGATTAAGGTGTCGCAATCTATATACAGAGTCGTGTCATATGGAGACTTAGACAATGCCCAGAGTTTCGCTCTTATGTGATTGGGAACTTCATCGGTGATAATCTCATCAAAAATTTCCCTCGCCTCGTCACACACCCACGGTTCATGGGTGAATAAAGTTATTTTTGCTTCGGGGTGAAAATCTAAGAGAGATTGAGCAGAGTGCAATGCCGCTTCATAAAATGCTTTTCTTACTGTGGCGACATAGACAAAACCATTACTCTTCATTTGCCAATGCTTCCTGTATAATCAGGGTAGCAAATGCTTGGATCTCGATGGGCGACTTTGCTTTTCTCAGACGCTTTTTCAGATCTCTGTTTGACGAGTTTTTGATTTCTTCGACCTCAAATGCTTCTAACTTCATATTAAAAAGAACTTCTTGTTTGTGCCGCGCCTGATCAGCTTCTTGACGTTCTCGATGAATCTTCTCGTTACGAATTGATTCTTCTTTGTGTTTGGCAGTAGCTTCATCTAATGCCTCTTCACCAAAGATTTCTAGAATTTCATCGAAGTCTTTGTTTACACCGTCAGATGCATCAATATGTACAACTGCATATTCGCCTGTTCCAGTCAAACGCCTTGCAACGATTGCACGGTTTTCCTTATCTTTCCAGATAGGGTCTTTCCAAACTGGTGGGCGTTCTTTGTCTAATGAGGATGCGATAACTTCCATAATTACTCCATAATGTAAATTGTATTCTATTTAGGCAGTTCTCATGAACAACTTTTTAGACTCTTGGCTGCTTGAAGAACTGATGATGGTAAGACCATTATAGTACCCATTATAAGTTCCTGAATAAGAGCCTGCATATGAACCAGTGTATGAACCTGTATACGAACCAACATAAGCACCAGTGTATGATGGACCTAAATAGCCACTATATGAGGGACGATACGTTCCAGCATACGCTCCAATATAAGTTCCTGAATAAGAGCCTGCATATGAACCAGTGTATGAACCTGTATACGCACCAGCATAAGCATAGGTTGCTGTATTTTTTACCTGATCAGTCAAGGTCTCGCCCATCTGCTGCCATGTCCCAGATCCTGGAGCAGAAGTCGCCACAACAAATTTTCCGATATTGTTGTCTTTAATTCGGTTCACTAAGTTGGCAAATAAACTTTCAATCTCAACATCTGTCATCTCTTGTAGAGAATTATCATCAAGTTTCTTGACAACACCAGTCCCTGAAACTCTAGATGTATTGGTTGTTGCAGCAGTTTTTTGCCAAAGTGTTTTAGTGACGGTTGTTCCATCTACTTGGGTGTCAGAGATTGTTCCTCTGCTTGCCCAAGTTCCACCTGAAGGAGCAGAAGCAGAAAGATAATATTGACCAGCAGTATGGGCATTCTGTTGAACATATGCTCCGATCACTACATCACAAAGTTCTGTATTTATTTCAGCAGCCGTCATTTCTAAAACATCACCGTCAGCATTTACTCTTACTGGCGTTGTGAACGAAGAGCTGTTTGTAGCTGTGCCTTCATAGAAGTTATATGTATTTACAGTTGTCTGAGCACCACCTGTTGGGTGTGTTCCAACTGTATCATTGCGCTTTTTGTCGGTAAATGTTCCAATTGATGCATTATTTGCAGGTACGCTCCCTGTTGTAACATTCACAGAAGCTGTTCCAGTATTAGTGGCTGCAAACTTCTCAGTCATTAATTGACCTGAGTAGTTGATAATCTCAGCTGAATCTAAAACCTGAAGACCCTGTTCTACGCTTCCCGAAACTTTTACTTTTACTGGACCAGCCATTTTATAATATCCTTAATTTAACAGAGTACCAGAAGAATTATACAGCGCAATTGGTCTTAGCACTTCCCAGTTTTCTGCATCCTTACATACCAGAACCATAGAGGTTTTTGCTGGGAGATCTTTTGCAGCATTAGAAGAACCAGAATCAACCTTATCCGAAGTATTTGGATAAACCTTGATATCGTTGGTTGTGGTGTTGTAGATTTCACATCTAAGACCAGTCGCAGCAGATTTTAACTTAACACCCTGCGCTGCAGAAGCAGTAGTCACGACATTGATTGTTTCTGTCAGCGCAGTAGCATCACCCTGAGAAGAACCAGCTGCAGTGATTGAAGCAGTGATACCATATTTCAGATCTCCTGAGAGAGTTGTAGTTCCCGAAATACTCAGTGCAGTAGCAACAATAGCACCTGCAGTACTCACAGTGAAGTTTGCGCCATTTACATCAATGCCACCATCAAGGGAAGAAAGACCATCAACAGTCAATGTTCCCGAGGTGTCAATATTACCTGATGTATTTGCTACCGTAAATGCCCCATCAACGTCAATACCGCCATCAAGAGAGGCAAGACCAGAAGCATTAATAGTTGTAGCAACAGTCGCGTCGCCTTCGTCCGTAGACTGCCATTGAGTTGCGGATACAGCAACAAAGTCACGACCCTTTTCTGGACCAAGAGATAGTGCAGCGTTGGCAGAAAGGTCATTAATAGACTCACCGCTGTATGGATAAATCTTGATAGTTGCTGTTGTAGAATTAAAGATTGTTACACGTGTTCCTGCAGAAGCATCAAGAAGTTTCACGCCTTGGTTGGCACTTGCTGTGTTGATGATATTATACGTTTTGGTCAACGCTGTTGCATCGCCTTGTACTGTGCCAGCGGCAGTAACCGAAGCATCAACACCAACAATGAATCGACCAGATACTGTGATATCATCAACAACAACGTCATCACCGCTCTGATATTTGTCGGTGTTTAAATTTGTAAAGTTTGAATCCACCTCAGTATTCGTGAGGGGTGAGCCTTTACCTGAACGGGTTGTAAGTGTTGACATTTTTTCTTACCTATTTTTTAGAATTACCTGAATGGCATCTTTAATCAATGCCAAGTCTTCTTTCAGACTATTTATATCGTTGCAAACTTCGTCTAGCTTCCTAGACTGGTTTTTTCTTGCTTTATATGCAGCCAACCCATCTTTATCATTGCTCAATAGAGAATTCGTGGCTGCGTCTCTGGTATATTTATCAGTATGAAAATCCATTGAATTTTACCTTATACTTGAAGAGCAATTGCTCTCAGATTTTTCAACTGTGGAACATTTGACGTATTGTCAGTCAGTAGAACAACCTTAACAGCAAACTCTTTGAAGTTTGTGTAGGTTGTCGTTCCAAGTGTTGCTGTTGCAGTACCACTAGAACCTCCACCACCAGTTATAGTGATTGTCGGTGCAGCAGAAGAAGTTGAGTACCTTCCTGGATCTGTGATCACAATAGAAGCAACCGCGCCACTACTTAGAACTGCAATACCCTTGGCTTGGCGAGTTGCGGTTCCACCAGAGAATGTTACCGTCGGAGGAGTTGTATATCCAGAACCACCAGCAGTAATAGTAGTTGCATTCACTCTCTTGACAGAATACTCTAGAGCGTCACTACCGTTTAGGTTTGCAGTAGCAATGGTGTATCTCTTTTCAATGAATTTTGTTTGGCTCAATCCTGCTGAATCAGGAACACCATCATCAGCCATTTCAAACCAATCCAACTCTTCTCTCAAGTCAGCATCGTCTTCAGCAGCCAAGAACTTACCATAAACCTTCACGGAAGATCCGAATGGGGTCAGTTGGTCTAAGAAGATTTTTAAATCTTCAGCATCTTGACCATCAGATAGTCTGACAGACTTAGAGATATATTTTGAAGTCGCAGAACCATTATTGGGATTAGTTTCATTTGTATCAGAATTATTGATCTTATTCTGTGTGGTGATGAAACTACATCTTGATAAATCAATGACTGGACTCACGAACTTACTATCAGTTGTGAACGTAGAGGTGCTGTTGAAAGATTTAGCCCCGCTCAGATTAGCATCTTCATTAGACTTAGAGTATACTGCAAACTCTTTAGTGGTCTTTTGTTGCTCTAATTTAGTTATGTTTCTTTCTACAGTTCCTTTCGTCGAGACACCAGTAGATGCAGTTCCTGCATATTTGTGTGCCAAGCCTGTTTTTGGAAGGATCAACTCACCGAAGTTTAACTGAAGTTTGTTGAAGATCTTGTTTTCGATCGAGGAAAGAGTCGCTTGGGTCGTTCCATTAGAAACAATATCTGCAGCATCAAAGTCAGATTTTGTGAGTAGAACTCTCGCAACATCTCTTAATATAGAATAGTTCTCAACAATACCTGTTTTAGTTGTGACATCAATTATGAAGCCAGTACCAGAACCAGTTGTTGCAGATTGAGCAACATTTACGCCATCAGCAGTAAATCCAGAACCCATGGCTTCAATTGTGAACCCAGTAACAGCACCAGTACTTACCGATGATACTTTAAGTTTGAGACCTGTTCCGTTGCCAAATCCAGCGAAGGTTATTACATTACCGACTGCGTGACCAGAACCACCATTATCAATAGTTATGTCGAATGCGTGGAGGTTATCACCTGCTTGGAATTGACCAGCAGTAAAATCTGTTAGTTGCAGATAGTCAATTGTGCTGTTGGTAAACTTAGCAACACCATCGGTGGCGGTAGTGAAGTCACAACGGTAGATTCTATGCATCATATCTTCAGCTTGGATAGAATTCCAAGTCTTATTGTTTGACGATACAAACAGAACACCGCCTGAAACATCTTCAGCCACGATTCTTTGCGTGGTTCCAACTTTATTCTCACCCAACTCAGATACCCAGATTTCATACTCAGGGCTGTTACCTTGTGGCATTGTTACGATACAATACTCTCGACCTCCCTCTAGGAATACGGGGGAGTCGAAGGTGACACCAGTAGTTGCGAAACTTACCGTTCCGTCTGCTGCCTCAGTAGAGATACTCACATCAGAAGGAGAAAGATATTTGGAACCATAAGGAACAATTCTAGATCCAGGATATCCATTCACCACTTCCCTTATCTGAATTGTGATTCCATCGGTAGTTGATTTTTTTCTAAAGAACAAATCAATCTTTGGACAGAACATGCCTTCTGCATTTGCAACCGTAAATGTTTGTGCAGTTGGATCGTCTGCAGTCAAGTTAACATCTACAGAAAGACTGGAGGTTATATCCTCAGTACGAACATTAGTGACAATACTGCCGACCGTCACTGGATCCCCGAGGTTTGTGCCAGTATTGAATGTCGGAACCTGAGTAGAGACAATCGTGCCTTGCTTAACAGCATCTAGACCAAACGAAGAATATGTTGCTTCAGCAGAACTGGTCGTGAATCCGTCGCGGTTCAGAACATCGTCTGTCATACGAAGAACTTTCTCTCCGATTCGGAATGTTGACGCAGGGATTCTAAACTGACCAGCAATCCGACCCTCGGAGTCAGAAACAATCGAAGCACCATATGCATTCGCGGTATTGTTAAAATCTGACCAGAAGTTGGTCGCACCAGCAGCAAGTTGACTGACAAATGTTGCATAGGTCAGAGGACGACAATGTGTGGAAACAGCATCCCCATCAAAGTAAATATAAAACCTTGTATTTGGTTTTAATCGTGTGGCGTGGAATGTCACGTTCTGAGATCTCATGAATGGAGAGAACCCGATGTCGATAATTCGGTCTCCATAATCTTCAGTGACTGTTGTGGATCCAGTAGCAGAGATTGTCATAGTATCAACTGATTGGCTCAAATCTGCAGACTCAACCACTTCTCTCATAGATGCTTCGAAAGAAGCGGTTGACGTGACAGTATTTCTATTTCCCCTGCCGCCACGGTCGCTGTCTGTATCACTACCTGAGAATTCAACAAGATTCCTTACTGGTTCGTTACCCGTCATCGTGGTTTCAATGCCGTTTACAATACCAGCATTATTCAACGCGCCTGTGACGTTCTCCAAAGCACCTGCAAGACTATTATTCTCAACAACTAAATCACCGCCATCTGCCATATTGACAAAGTTATCAGAAGCAGGATAGAGTTCGATATCACCTTTGTAGTTAAACAAAAGAGAACCGATACAGTTACGGAATTTAGAAGCATTGATATTTCTCTGATTATCTACCAATGTATATGGAAGAGTAAGGAGATTACCAGTTTTTGTAATTCCAGTAGAGTTTGTGCTATCATACACAACATCCACATTTTCTTCTAAGAAATTACATGTCATGAATTTACGTCTAGTGTCCATGGCAACATTATAATCTGTATCTCTCAAATTACCAAGAGAGTGATCGCCGAATTTATCAATAAAGATACCATTCTTAAATCTATCATTACCTGCTGCATCTGTAATCTTTAAACTCTCAGTGTCTTTCTCAAGGAGATTCAAAGATGTGTAGTATTCAAGACGGTTGATACGCTTTTCAATCGAACCGATATCTGCCATCGTGTATCTTCTGTTTTGCCTGACAGAAATACTACAAGCCAAATCCTTACGACCAGTCGTCTTGCCGATATGTGGAGAGATAGAAGGATATGGTGGAATTCTAATTGTACCAATTTCCATAACAGTAATTGGAGATACTGGTGGTCTCGGATCAATTCTAGAAGCACCCTTGATGATATCAACATTACCCTTTTCAGAAATCGCGATTTTATCAATTCGTGCGAGATAATATTCAGCATCTGTTGTATATGATTCTGTTGGAATGGGCATCTCATAACCACCAGCAATAGATTTCAAATCAAATGTTGCTAGTGGATTTTCAGTCGCGCCACCCATGCTGGTTGAGCTAGTTGCTGTATTGTTAACATAAGGACGGAAATCAATGCAGTCTCTTAGATTAAATGTGCCCAGCTTCTTCGAGCGGTATACAGGAATCTCATACGTGAAGATACCAGAACCACCAGTATCGTCAACTGGGTATGAGTCAATCGCAAAATATGTACCAACAGAACCACCATAGTTTGGCTCTAAGTGTGAGAACTTAACAACAATAAACTTTGATACAGTGCTTATTGTAGCTGATGGTTTTTTAACCAGCGTTGAATGGCCATAGTAATTATCTGATTGACCATTTTCCAAAACAAACTGATCTTTGTAATTAGTACCAGACTCAGAATATGCAGAACCATCAACATAAACAGCTTCGAGTTTATATCCATTGGTGATACCAAGGTTCCATGGACCAACACCTGTTTCTTCGTTTGTTGCAGTGTTAATCTTAACATAACGTGAAGTCAGGGCATTGATCGGAGTTGGTGTCACGTCAGTTTGTTTTACTTTGACTTTTATTGTAGCATCCGTAGCACCACTCAAAGAAGTACCGATATCGATATTGATCGCTGTATTGCTTATAGAGGTGATCATAGCTGACGTCAAGCGGAATGGTTCACCCGCCTTATAAGTTACACTATCTAATGTGCAGTCAGCTTGGAACACCATGTAAAATTCAGTGTCAAGTTGAGTTTGTGTTGGTGTCGTTGAATACGGGAACGTCTCAGTTCCAGTAACAGTCATGGTGGTCGTACCAGAAGTTGTGAATTCTGTGGAGAAATCTTTCTGGTACGTGTAGTTGTTATCAAACGTATTACCAGTATCCGTTGCAAGAGTCTTGGCTGCAGAAAATGGAGCAGGGAACACGAGTTGATTAGAACTTGTTTCTTTTAGTACTGCCTTAGAGCTTTCTAATACTGGGTCAGCGAATCCATTGATTGCTGCATCATCGTAATAAATCGTCTTGATGCTAGAAAATGCACCAGCGGTCATTCTAATATCATAGAGATACAAGCGATATTTACATGCTGCATCATTTACTGTTCCGCTATCATAACGGATTTGCCGAACACGAGCCTGTCCAATAATAGTAGAGGGTGCAGCGTGAACAGAGTAAGTGTTATCACTCGCAGCATTAGAGGCTGTATCTCCAAACTTTACCAGATCGCCTTCTTTGATATTCCAGTTGCCAGCAACTTCGTCAACAATGATATAGTTACCATATGTTGTAGAGACTGTGAATCCTTCTTCGACAACAGAATCATTCGCCTTTTCAACTTTCTTATATGTAGGAGATAAGAATTGACGACGATATCCATTGACGTATGCAATTCCTCGACCAACACCGATAGCAATGTGGTCTGCTGAACCACCATTACCAGAAGTTAGAAGACCTCTGTTAGATCCCGTGTCTAAATGCTCTCTGACAGAAAGTTCAAAGTTACGAACAACATAGTTGCCACTTTCTTCTGATGTTCTTGCAGCAAGTGTTGCTCCCAACTCGTTATAGAAGTCTAGGTTTTCTATATCACTGCCCCTCGCCAAAAGACCATCTTCAACTGTATATAGAGAGATGAAATCAACATCGTTGGCGGCAGTCAGACCAAGTTTAGCGATAGTCGTAGATGTTTTGTATCGGTCGGCTCCAGGAGCGTTGAAATTGAACGTGCCTGTTGCTGGGTCATTGAGTGTTGTATCATCGTCTGATGTTACTTTTGAATCTGTAAACTTAACGCCAACAAACGTGTCAGCCTTCGTTTTATATTTTTCAAGGATAATCTCTTGTTTATCGTGGTACACAAAGTAGCCATCAATAAACAGGATACCATCTTCGATTACAAAGTCAAGACCTTTACCGAAATAATTTCTAGTTACATCACTGGCGTCTGTACCGTTATCAACCACAAATGTGTCGCCATTGCGTCCACCATCAGTTGAAGTTACGGTGAGAGTTTCACCAGCCTCAAAGTGCAAGTACGAACCAGTGCTACTTCCTTGGAAGTAATCAATATATAGTGTTTTCTTGTCTACAGCATCGGTATCGAGACCAGTTGCAGTTTTAGAAATCTTTCCTTTCAGACCACTCGTTCCACCAGTTATAGTGTCACCAACATAGTTGATTAATGTGTCGTTAGAAACACTGGCAGAAGATGCGTCAAGGTCATTAATTTTAATGAAATCCCTCAAAAGAGGTTCGCCACTACAACCCTTAACACGCGCACCATCATTAAACATGTGTTCAGCAAAATTACCGATTGTATCTTGTAAAATAGTTTGTAGTTGCGTCAACTCACGAGCCTGAACAGCGACTCCTGGTTTAAACAAGATTCGGGAAAATTTCTTCGCCTTATCAAAATTGTCAAAATATGGGCTTGTATTTAGATTGAGAGCCATTTCTTTACCTTAAAAGTTAAATATCACTTTAAGCGTTTCTACCTGATTTTCATCGCGAGTGATAGGTCTACGATTGTCAATATACAGGATTTCGCCAGAGTGATTGCTGATTTCTGGGTTCACTAAACTATTTATAGTCATTCCTGTGTCGCCTGTGGTGACGTTTGTAAATGTTGACGAGGCTGAGATTCCAGGAAACTTCTCTAGGAGGTAGACAGTATCCTTGGTTCCATTACCAGTCGTATCAATACTTTGAATTACATCAAATTGCCCACCGTCATCAGTAGTGAGTGTGTCATCAAGGTTAAATTTACTCACATTACTAGAACTAATTGTGACAACGTGGCAGGGTGTACCAATAGAATCAGTGAATGAAGCTGTTTCTGCAAAGTTATGCATATTCTTAATGATACCAACCTGACGGAATTCGTTGTCAACTATAATATCGTTATCATCACTTGTAAATGAAGTTGTAACACCAACATTTTTAGCGAACAATTCTCTGGGTGGATTACCACCGTGGCCAGAGTTTGGCGAAACAATTGGTCTCAATGACGCGCCTGTTCCAGAGCCAACAGTCTGCCCGATCACAAGTTCAACGAAAGTATAATCAGCCCCAGGATTTGTGACTGAGACGCTAGTAATCGTTCCAGCTGCGTTCACAGTAGCAGATGCAGTCGCAGAACCACCATCGCCTTTTACTGTAATGGTAACATCGCCCTCAACATAGTCAACTCCACCATTGGTGACAACAATACGGTCAAGAGTTCCCTTGACTGCTGCAGCCTCTACAGATGATTGTAGTGATGGCGTTTCAGTAGATCCGAGCGTCGCAGTAGCTGTAGCACCTGTGCCGCCACCACCAGTCAGCTTTACGAATGCAAAGGAGTATCCTCTGCCCTCGCTGGTAATAGTGATCGAGGTAACAGCATTACCAGTAAGAGTCGCTGTTGCTACCGCGCCAGTACCGTCTCCCTCAATAACAACTGTTGGGGCAGAGGTATAACCAGATCCACCAGCAGTAACAGCAATGCTATCTAATTCTCCGTTCACATCAAATGCAGGATTGCCCGCACCAGAAACTTTACGAACAGGAATAAAGTTCGTGTTCAAAAACTTTGTTCTGTCAGCTGCACCAACTTGGAACATAAACTTCCAAGTATAACCGTCATCAAGTTTGAACATATCTGTAGACGTAGATGTCGGTTTAACAGTACTTTGCCCGTCATTATTATTCTCGATACACTTGTATACATTAAACTCATCTGTCAACACATAGAATTGTGCTTCTGACAGATTAGTCGCCCCACTATAAGCAGGGTGACCTGTTGCATACTCATCATCGTATTGGTCGTAAACTGTTCCAGTAGTCCAATTATACCTCGGAGCAAGTAGAACTGCGTCTGAAGCCTGAATGCGTTTAACGAACAACATATCTCGACGGTATTGAGCCTGATAATATTGAGAATCACGAGGAGTTTCGGGTGTGCTTTCATCTACCCACGCCCGTGCTCTCGAAGCAAACATATAGAAGAAGTCGTTCTCATTAAAGATATCTCTATAAAAAGAACGAGCGTTTTCTATTCTTGCAGCTTTCCTTAATAACAGTGCCATTTCTAACTCCTATATGTTAGGTTTAGGTGTCAGAAACGGTCAATGTCCAAGTGATTTTAAGTGTATCAGCCGCGCCTTTGTTCACAACCGAAAAGGTTGTGCGGCAAAGCATAACGCCACCAGAAGAGGCATTAAGAACACCAGCTTCTGTGACAGCACCAGTACCAGTACCAGCAGGGAAGTCGCCAACATATTCAACAGTATTAGTTGAAACAGTCTGTGTAGTCAATGCAACACGAGAAGAAGCAATGGCAGTTTCCAGAGCAGTGTTACCTGCAGCTGGAGAAGTTGTACCAGTACCGACTTCCATATGCGACATACGAGTTGGTGGCGAGCTATTACCAAGGCGATCAGCAATATGGTTTAGACCTGTTGTGACAACCAAGTTGTTTATCATTTGCTCTTCTTTCAGGTTTCCCTGTCCGTCGAAAAGCTGGATCTGAACACGCCCCAGCGCATTCATTTTTTCTACATCAAGAATCATTGTTTTCTCCTAGTTGATGTCTGTATTATTTGTTTTGTATTTATAACGATTGTTTATCTAAGTTAGGAAATAGTTCTAACTTCACCGACATAATCTTCAGCAAAGTAATCCCCTGCATAATTCTGTGCGATAATTTGTCCAGCCTCACCCCAGCCTGCAGCATCAGTATATGCACCAGTGAATAGTAAGACATTTGACTCATCAACAGTTGGGTCTTCCGTTCTTACTGAACCAGATTCACGTGCAATAGACTGAGTCCAATCAACAGAGTCAGTTTTACCGAGTCCAGGAGACAGAGAAACAATTTGTGACATATCAACAGATTCTGTCTTATTTAGTTCTACAACTGTGACAACAGTTTCTGTCCAGTCAACTTCATCAGTTGGTTCGCGAAGAATAACCTTCAACGTAATAACTAGCTCTGACCAATCAATTGAATCGGCAACAGCTGATAAGTGACTTTCTTTAGCAACAGCCTCAGACCAATCAACAGACTCAGTTTTCGCCAGAGTGACATCAAACTTGTCAACAGCATCAGTAGCTGATGGGGATTCAACCTTACCAAGATTCGGGAACAACAAGATCGTATCATCTGCCGCGCCAGTTCTCTGATCAGACCAGTCAACACTATCAGTGATTGCTGGTTTGTGGAAGAATAAGGCTGGGGCATCCTGAACGAGTGGTGTCTCAACCTCAGCAAACAGACGGAATACAATCACATCTGGTAGAGCATCGAAGCCTGTGCCCATATCGACCGTTTGGTTGATTTGCAGGTCAGTCCATGCAATCATACCAGCAGGGTGTGCAATTCGGTCTAGCAACTCACCCCATTCTGTCTTGGGTCGAGAAGTTTTAATCTGATACGAGAAGTTCTGATAAACTGCATTATCTTGAATCTTGTTCGCGTCAGAAAGGAATCCACGAGAGTTCTTGAAGTTTCCTGGATATGTGTGTGAGAAACCAGTTGCACAAGTAATTGTTGATGTTTCATTCGTTGATGAACGAAGAATAAAATCGAAAGATGCTCTTTGGAAACCAGTACCTGTTGAGATTACTTCGACAACAGTCGGGTAATTACTCGTATCCAAAGTCTTAACTCTAACCAGCGCATTATTATCAATACCAGTGATGGTATAGTCACCAGCAAAATAGTCAATGGCATACACACCGAGGATGTCACCAGTCTCAGAAACCTTAAATGTTTCACCAACAACAAACCCGCCATTGGCTGCAGCTGAATTAGTTTTTAGCGCAACAGAATTTAGAACTCTTGTCAGGAATGCAGTTTTATTGTCAATAACGTCTGTAACACCTTCAAGACCGATCCAAGAACGAACAAGATCAGTATTCAGAATTAGGGTAGGGACATTGTTGTAACCAACACCTTGCACATTATTGACAAACACTGTATTAGAAATCGAGCCGCTCGTCAATCTAGTATCAATAACTGCGGTTGTAGAGATTGTGTCAGCACCATTAGGTTGCACAATAACAGAAGGGTTGGCTGAATAACCAGCACCGCCATCAGAAATCGTTACTGAGAAGATCTTACCCTCTGTAATAGTTGCGACCTTGAAGGTCAGAGCAGCACCGCCACCACCCCCAAGTTGTGCATCTTGGACTGTAATGGTTTCGTCTGGTGCATAGTTATTACCAACTGTTGTGACTGACACTGCAGCTGCACCAGATCCATTTACAACAATACTGAATGCTGCACCAGTACCATTTCCGCTCGTGGTAAATGTTGTGACCGCATAAGTTCCTGCTGTTCTGCTCACATCGGCTGCACCGATCGTTCCAACAGTCGCGATCTTACCGCCAATAACAGCAGTCAATTCACCCTCAACACCCTGTCCTGGAATTATTGTATCTCCAGCAAGATCTAGAGTCATTTCAAATGCAGCTGGTGCGCTATATGCAATCTGTTTAACACGTGTAACAGAGCTGTTGATCACCTTTCTTGCGGTAATAGATGCTGTGGATTCATAATAATGAATATCAACACGCTTACCTCTAAGGCTGAGAGGATCTGGAACTGGGGATGTTTCTGTATTAGCGTATGCCTTGATGGTCAACTCTTTGTTATAGATACCATCGGAAGGTCGAAGGATAAACTCAGATGGAAGAAATACTTCAACATCCTCATTATACATCAACTTAAAGAATTCTTCAACACCTCTCCTTGAACCCTTTGCTTCAAAAAATTGTGAGATGTTTTTAATTAATAGTCTTTTGTCTACCAAGGCAGTCTGCGGAAAATCGATCGCGTATTGTCGTAGCATTGGTTCTAAGAAATCGGGATCGTTGTGATCAAGATTTATCTTGTCGATCATCTCTTGTAAGAGGTGATTCGGACTATATTGTGACTCACCGTTTGCGAGGTTCAATCGAGTATAATCTTCATGACCGAGATCTTCAAACGCATAGTAATCTTTAATGAATCTGGCGAAATTTGGATATTCATCGCTGATAAAATCGGGAATCTGGCTGTCGGTGATGTAGCGCATGCTGTCGTGATAATATCCAGGAGCGCGAGCAATCGTCTGAAGAACTGGCGTCAGGATAGCACCATTACCGCCACCAACATTTTGGGCAACCGTGAATGTCATATCTGGGGCATTATCCACGCCACCGATAGAGTTATCAGTAATTGTCACAGTTTCGCCTTCCATATAGGAAGAACCAGAAGTTGTCACATCAACAGAGGTTACAGCACCATTAGAGTCAACAACAACAGTTGCTATTGCACCAGTTCCTGCCTTCATGGAAGTTACTGCAATTGAAGAATACGTTCCAGCTTGTCTTCTGGTATCAGCAGCTGTAGTGTTTGTTAGAGAAGAAGTGCCAATGCCAAGACCAGAACGTATATAAACTTGATGAGTATTATATGCACCATTCCCGTATCCATCACCGACCTCAGTCATAGTGATAGATGAGATACTACCATTTTGAATATCTACAGTGGCGACTGCTTGTATTTGATCAGACTCGGGAGATCCTGCAGGCGCAGAGATAAAAATCTCAGTATCTGATGGAATCGATGAATAGTTACTACCTGCGTTGGTAATAGTTATCGATTCAATAAATCTCTTAAACTTTGGGGCTGATCTAGCCATATTTAACTATCCGATACTCTAGCAGTTAGACTTACTTTTGTTCCAGCTCTAACATTATTTGGAATGTCAGCAGTAGAAGTGTTTTGCGCCAAGATATAATTTTTAGATGGTTTGGCGATAACTGCCGCTCCTGTTTCGCTTATATCAGAAGTCCTTTGCAGGATATCTGTTTTAATGTCTTTGGAACTTTCGTGTGGTTGACAAGAAACATTTAATGTTGTTGTTGCGCCTTGAATCGAGGATACTTGTAATGAATTTAACACAATCAATCCTGTGTCATAGTCGACAGTCCCTGCATTTGCGTCAACGATAACATTTTTATCAGAAGTTTTGAGTTGTATAACACCCTTTCCGCTATACGCAGGAGCAACAACACCTTCGTCTGGGACATCTGCGATATAAACAGAATATGTCGCTTTATTGATTTGCGCATTAAAATAAACACTCGACACAGAATATGGTTGAATCTTATTATTGAACGGCAGTTCATACCTAACAATAGAATTGATCGAAGGAACAACTCTTTTCTGCAACGAAATTTCTAAATTGACAGCAATAAATGATTTAGACAAACTTACTATTCTTGAAGAAAGAACTGAGTAATAGAAGTTCTTATCCAAAGAATTGAGTTGTGTATCGAAATAATTTGTCAACTCGGTGTTCACTGCAGATTGTAGTGCGCCCTCGGTAAATGTGGTGTTCTTAGAATCATAGAGAACACCCACATTCAAGCCAATATATGTGAATTCAGGATCCACAAATTCTGCTGTTATTGACACAGGCTGTCTTGGTACAATAGTCTCTCGGAGCAAAGTATCTTTATCGTCTTGTGTGATAACCAATCCTGGTCTTGCCTGTAGAGAGACAAACACTTTCCCATAAATAGGGGGAGTATTATCTTCACCGCCCCAAACCGCAACAGACTTAACATTTGGGTTTGCTGAAAGAATTAATGCTTTATAATCATTGGTCGTCACCGCTCTATTTTTAGTAGCATTGAACCTCGGGGCATTGAACCGAATACTATCAACGCTTTCTTGAGCAGAACCAGCAGAGGACTGTGACACCAATGTCAAGGAAACGCTTTCTCCTGAACCAATAAACACACTCGGGGGAGTGAATGACTTGATGCCATTTGCTGCTGGTCCAGATGCTGCTATATAATTCAATCTAACAATATTACCAGAAGACAACTTCTTACCGACAACACCGTCGCCAAATCTAACTTCATATTGACCATTAAGAGATTCCTCAACAAAGAACACATTAGAGGTAGACTTAACATCAAGAATATTATCTGAGAAGGTAAATGTCGTCGATGTAGTATCTGAGACACTTTCTTGAACAGAACAAGTGACTGTGGTCGTGTCAACAGCTGGATTAGCCATTAGCACTGGTCCAGATAAACTGGTGGAATCAATAATTTCCGAATTGTCTACACGAATCCCCTCGACCATTCTAACATTTGTGAAATAAAACCCATCCACACCAGAAACAGTTGTCTTTGATGCTGTGTAATCCTTATCAGGATAAAACTTAAATGTTCTGCCACCCGAAGAAGAAGTAAATACTTTCTCTTTACTCAAAGTAAACGATCCGCTCGTGTATGTCGATGGGATGTTTGTTATATTTAAGTTTATAACAGCAGAGGAAGCACGTGCTGATCTTGCAGTATAACCCATTGTCTTTGCAATCGAGGCAACTGAGTTTCTTTTTACCGCAGAATCAAGGAATGCTTCGTTAGCGACCATATGTGCCAAGAATGCATTGTATTGAGTGTTGTATGCCAGAAGGTCAATCAAAACAGAAAGACCAGACGCCTCAAAGTCATAATCAGAATACTGTGACTGATCAGACAAGAAAGTCTTCAAGTTGTTTTTGATTTGATCAAATTCAAGTTCTGTTAGTTTTCTTACTGCCATTTTAGGTCTCTTTTTTCTTTATTTATTAGACTCCGACAGAGACTGTTCCTGCCGCGCCAGTTATAGTTCCAGGACACGATACTGTCGCGCCTTGATATGCTAATGCTTTTCCACCGACCTTCACAGTTGAGCTTCCTTGAGTAACCGCCTGACTTGGATGTGGCACACAACTAGATCCAGCTAATATCGTATGGTCTGAAAGTTTACTTCCAACGACTGCAGCAGGACTTCCCTGAATGGTGACACCTGCAGCAAGTGCAGTGTTTGCTGCCAAGTATGTCGAAGCATCAATTGCTACTGATGTGTTACAACCATGTGTGTTTGTTGTAAGATCCCCTAAGTGTGCTGCTGCTGGCATTATCTTAATCTCTCGAGTATATTTGTATACACTTGTGGTTCTTTTACCCCAACAACATAAAATTCTACCCGTATCTCATACTGATTGAGGTCAAAGTTTGGTTCGCAGACAACATCAATGACTTTAACCCTCCGCTCATAATTTTCTAATGTTGTCTCTATTTCTTTCTGCATGATACTGGAGACAAAAAAGTCCATGGGTTCAAATAAAAGATCGTAAACCCCAGAACCATAATTTGGATTGAATGGCTTTTCACCTTTCTGAGTGAGCAACACATTCTTTATCGCCTGTTTTACTGCATTGACGTCGAATTTTTTACCAACGTCTTTCGTCAGTGCATTCGGAGAGAATGACATATCAATGTCTTTATAAATTCTTTTCGGTGTGTTGTCGATAGCCATATGTTATTTATAACCCCTATTGTGCTAAAAAGTCAGATGACATATCATTATGAATATCATCCCAGCTTTTTGGCTTTTCCTCTTCAGAAGGAGTATCAAACCCGTCCGTAAACTCCTCTTTTACCTCATTGAATCTCTTAATGAATGGAGAAGCAATTTTGGCAATCGGATTGGTTGGTCGTTCGACAGTACCAGTGAGTGGTTTACCAAGTTCTACCAGTTCACCATATCTTTCTTGGATGTTTGGGATAATCTCACAAAGTTTGTCAATATCATCTCCCAATCCATTCAGAGCATCCAAAAGTTCTTCTGGGTCTCCATAATCGATATCACCATACTTATCAGCAAGACTTGAAACAAGTTCGGCTGATTCTAATGTATCACCGACAAGCTGATTACCTTTGTCGATGAAGTCTTGGAACTCTTGTGGTAGTGATGGGACTAATGCTTCAGCTAGTGCAAAGGGATCGTCAAGCAATTCCTTCATAAGTTTCAGGTCTTGTGCAACCTGAACGCCCATTGTAATTTCTGTATATCCAGGAATACTAGCAATACGTTTCGGAAGTGATGCAACTGACAACTCTACAGTATCGACAACACCATTGATGCCATCAACAAGGTCAGTAAGTGCTTGGGGTGCGCCACAGCTCATTTATCTCTCCTAATTCAACGTGATCGCGACGGCATTCAGATCGAACAATGCACCAGCGTTGTATGTTGTAGTTGCTGTCGTAAATGTTGTTGCAGCATGAGTATATGTTGCAGCTGCAGATGTAACAGCCATCGCACCAACGGTAGTCATTGTCAACAAACCACCAGTGTCAATATTGGTGTTGAGTAGGGAAGCAATATTCGTCTGCCCTGCTGATGTACTGATTGCAGAGGTCGAACCTGCAGCCAAGTCAATATTACCCAGAGTTGTAACAGCAAATCCTTGTTGATTTGGTATAACACCAACAGTGAATTGTGTCTTGCCTTTACTGGTGATAGCGTTTTTACCACCAATATGGTCTGTTTTATTATTAGCAACTGTTGTCGCCTGAGCACCTTTTACCAACAATACATCAGAACCTGCTGGGATCTGACCAATGAACGGAATGGTGATTGGTGGTGCTGAGGTGGCGCAGTTGATGACTGTATATCTGCTACCACTAATATTAATTTTCTGATCGCTGATAACATCAAGCATATCGTTACCTTGCACTTTGGTATAACGACCGCCTCGAATAGTTGAGTAAATGCTTCCAGCATAATCTTCAACAACATTACCTTTGTCGACCTTAATGTTAACATCGCCACGTGTGACGTTGATGGTTAGATTACCCTCAACGTGTAATGTTTTGTTTCCGTAAACAATCTCAAAATCATCACCAACAATCTTTTGGACGCGAGACCCATCTGGTTGAAACTCTACAAAAGAGCCAGACTTGTGATAGGTATGAATCCTCTCAGATCCAGGAGTATCATCAAACTCTTGGACGTGCCCAGATTCATATTCGTGGACGTTGTTGTATGGGTATTGAGACTTCGATTCTTCAGAACCTTGTGGGTGTGGCTCGCTCCAAGTCTCTGGCTTTATTTCAGGAAATGCAGCATTCTCTCCATCGATCGGGCTGGGTTGAGCAAATGGTTGGTCTTTTACTCGCATTGCTCGCTTGGCTGCAAGAGATATATGTTTCTCAGAAGTAACACCGCCTCGTGCAAGCCTCGACAGGGATGGCTCTCCTACATAATTTCTACCCTTGTCTTGATCGCGAAGACCATTGAGGGGATATGTGGCAGATGGGTCTTGGAATCCAGTTTCTCCATTTCCCTTAACCGTGTCAACACCGCCAAGAGAACCCATGATTATTGGTAGCTGAGTTTCATTACTGTCAGTGAAGAAACCAACAACAGTTGATCCAGCAACAAGACCGATATTTGTTCCACCTATACCTGAGATTGCAGCAGAGGAAGTCGGTTGTACGCACATCGCCCAAGGAAGATCCTCAGTCGCAAGAGAAGATTTATCTTCTGTGTGATACCCGAGGATTCGAACTCTATATCGACCGATCTTCTCAGGGTCATTGACGTCTTCTACTGTACCGACCCACCATGTAAATTCACCGTAAATCATTAAAAGTCTCCCAAACTATCTTTCATAATAGAAAGAGTCATGCTATGTTGTCCATTGGCAATATCGTGGCGAATACCTGTGATCAGAAAAATGCCAGACATATACGGATCTTCAAGTTCTTCACGATCAACTCGCTCGTTACCCTTTTCTACAGTCTTTGGGTATATCAATCTGAGCAACATACCAGTTTCGATATCAGTCTTTCCTGGAACTGTAATCTCCATCACTTGCTGATTAAACTCTGCATCACCGTATCTTCTGATCAGTGTGTTTCTTATCTGATCAACACCTCTGTGGAAGTTACTGCCGAACGGAGAAGTTGCCATCGGTGAGAAAGTTCTATTTGCTGCTGGATTACCGAGCATATTCTCTGGAATTGGATTCACATTTGAAATTGTCTCGAAATCCTTGAAAGTCTCTTTAAGATATCTTCTATCTTCAGCAGCAAACTGCTCAGATTCTGGTCGAGCGTCGAACTTCATAATCGCTAAACGCTTGGTCGTGAAATCGTATGAGACTATAGAACTTGCAGTGTATCCATCGTTTTGTGCTTTGATATTATCCTTGAATGTGGGGAAGTATATGCTCTCAACTTGATTAAATCGACTGCCTATAAAGGGAGAAACGTAGTTATAGTTGCCAGCCCTATTGTCTTCAGTTATCTCAGCTGTTTGACTTTGTTGAACATTGTACTCATCATAAACAACCCGAGACTCTTTTTGTTTCTTAACGAGGTGTTCAGGTGATGTGAAATGAAACCCACCAACTGTTTCGTAAAACTTAAAATTTGATTTAGAAGATTCTGCGCCAACAGTTTTAGATGCCAAGTGATTCAGACACTTAAAAGGAGACCAGAAGTTTGCGATAAACTCGTAGTTTTGTGATGTGTGTGGTCTATCCTGAATAGTAATCTTGGTTTTACCGACTGGTGTATCTGCTGCAACCTGCTCAAAAATCTTTTCTGCTATGTCGTCAGTAGATCCAGTAAACTTTGACGTCAATCTAACAAATGTGTCCGTGTATGCCTCAGCAGACATACATTTAAGTGTATAGATCTGTTCGCGGTCATTATTCAATACTCTGTTTTTTATACCATAAACAACGAATGCCATCTGTATAGACGTATCAAATGTAGGCGTTCTGAATTTTAGTTTCACAGTTTCTTGACCGAGCAATGGAGCACCTGTAATCATTCCATTGGCATCAACGATGGTAATATCTGCAACCATTCCATTGAGATCCATATTCTCATAGATAATTGCTTCAACCATGAAGTTTTTAATACTGAATGCCTGACCGTCAGAAGTGACAAGTTCTGCCTCTTCAATTAATACGGATCCAGGCTGCTTTAAAATCTCACTCATTTACTAACCGCTTGAATTCTGAGATGAAGTCTTGAATGAATTTAGGGTCTACCACTTTAATATTTTGCCTTGCATCGTTTTCAAATTCTTCGTGTTGCATATGACTGACCTCGAAGATTTCCCCGTTTGCTATCTTTGCTGCATCATATTCTACACATACAAGGTTATTGTCTTTGGTGACAAAATGGTGTACATTACCACTATTGCCTGCACCATACTTATCATCGACAAGTTTAGATAATTGATCTGGGCTATAATACCAGTCATTATATGGGTCGATAATATCATTCACCAATAAGACAGTCCAGTATAATTTTGGGTCATCATATAATATGTCAGCAACATCTTCTGGTCTTTGTCCCGCTTCTATTGTGAAAGAGGTCAAAACCAATTCGTTTTTAGCGATCTGTTGTGTTTTAATTTTCCTGAAAATGTCAGTTGCAACAACAATCTTTCCATCGATGACATATCCAATTTTTGGGAAATGTTTAAACATTAATAACCCTCCTCAATTCTTGATCTCGTCAAGAGTTCAGTCTCTCTGAACGCCATACTCATAGTTATCTCTGATGGTGCACCGCGTGCATCTTTGAATGTGGTAAATGTTCCACCGCTTCCGTAGTCGATGGAAAGATCTGTCAAGAAACAGGGGGCGATCTTATTCAAGTATGAGTTTTCTCTGTTTTTATATACATACTCGATCTTAAACTCAGAGGGGAACGTGAAGAACAAACCACCTAAATCCTTTTCGGGGTGCATGTGTGCTTTGAATAGGTTGACGATATTCATAACGTCAGAAAGTTCTTTCTCATTTCTTGGAGCGAACTTATATTGGAATGCAAAACTTCTGAACCCCATCGTTTGGAAGATTTGCTCTTTATATGGATTCACTACAGTTCTTGTAGACGCACGGATAGCACCACCAACATTTACATCTCCAAGACCAATTGCCTTTGGGATGTCAGCGGTATTCGCCATCTGCCTTGCGATCGCACTACCTGCCCCAGACTCAGCAGCTGCAGCTGCAGCACCAGAGAAATCACCCGCTGAGAGTTTTGTCATCATACTGCTCCCAGTTTTGGCTATTCCAAGTTCATCAGCCATGCCGCCACCCATAAGAGTGCCAAGATCTTCTACGTTAAACTCGGCTCCATATTTCGCTTGTGGAGAGTTGGGAATATAAAGAGAAATGGCAGAATCAATTTTCTGGGTGGTTCTTGTTTGCATCGCGCCTGCCTTGGAAAACAGCGCACTAGCCCCAGCACCACCAGCTAAAGCACTTCCTCCAACTGCAACCTTACCACCACCAGCTGCAGCCACACTAGCACCAACAAAAGAACCGAAGCCAACAGCAGCGACCTTACCCAAGAAAGACTGCCTGTCATTCTCTAGTGCTACCTTCTCGCCTGCAGACTCATCGCCTTCGTTGGCAAGTTTCTCGGACGACTCCTGCCTAGATTTTACTTCTGCCGCACTTTCTGTCTTAAAAATGAAGAAGTTAATCGCATGCGGTTGTTCGTCCGAACCAATGTTGGATGGATAGCGATACATTTTGGTGCGTTGCTTTTTCTTCTTTTTCTCGGTAGCAGCATCAGTTGTTTTAGGAGCTTC
>Ga0115008_10000038_pt1 | contig 73239 bp, 96 predicted proteins | sample FraStrMetagenome_FD_87164 | JGI IMG/M metagenome (GOLD analysis project Ga0115008, IMG submission 87164) | Marine eukaryotic phytoplankton communities from Arctic Ocean - Fram Strait ARC3M Metagenome | ecosystem: Environmental > Aquatic > Marine > Oceanic | place: Fram Strait | collected... | reverse complement strand
CGATGACAATAAAGTTGTTGTAGCACACGCTACTGGGCAAGGCAACAACAACATCAATGAAACAAACATTGGAATTGTAGGTGATCGCAACAAGGCACAAGTCTTGTTTTCAAACCACAGTAGTGGAAGCCACGGTTATAGTAATCAAGATTGGGGCGGTACTAAAGAAAGTAATATTCTAATTACAGGCGATGATAATACTGTAAAGGTTAGTAGCGACAGTTATGGAGAAGCAGAATCGAATATCAGCGTAACTGGTGATGATAACTATGTAAACGTATATCAAAGGTCAATGAATAATGTTGCTAACATAGACGTAACAAATGTAGGTGGTCCTAATACTGTCAATGTTCGACAACTTGGTAGTAGTTATCAAGATACAGGATTAAACTCATACAGCCTTACACAATATTGCAACAATGCAAACGGTTGCGCAGTGACCGTAACGCAAAATTAATATAAATACATGTATCTTTATATGGAGTTAATACATGCAAGGAACACCAAGAACCTGTAAGAAATGCGGTCATGGTTGTCACTGTTACAGTCCAGATTGCAAAGAGTGTGTGAATGACGTCTGCTATAAATGCGAGTGTAAAGAAGAATGAGAAAAATACTATTTTCCCCGATATGGGCTGTAATGATGCTAGGTTTATTTGCTTGGTTATATGTTGTAAACCCATCCTTTATTGAAAGCATGCGTTTACGTTATTTCGATCAGTTAATTGTAAGCCAAGAAATTGTCCCAAATAACATTTACGCAGTTAATATAGATGAAGAAGCATTGAATCAATATGGTCAGTGGCCTTTCCCTCGTGGTGAATACGGTGCTATTATCGAAGATTTGTACAGTCGTGGCGCTGGGCTTGTAGTGTTTAATGTTTTGATGAGTGAGGAAGATAGGTCTGGTGAAGACGACTTACTTGCATTAACCTTGCAAAACTACCCTGTCATAGTGACAATGCTAGGTACTGAGGAGAATAAAAATGAGCCAATTAATCCGGGAGCCGCTATTATTAATAGCGATTATATGTATGTTATTCCAAGCGTACTTGGCATTACAGCTAACGTCGATGTCATTGAGTCTAATGCAGTGGGGTCAGGAATTATCAACACCTTCCCAGAAATAGATGGTGTTACTAGACGCGCACCTTTAGTTTTTGAGAGTGGTGGTACGTTATATCCAAACGTTACAATGGAAGTATTACGTATTCTTGCTGGTGATCCAAGCTTCCAAATCAAGTTATCACCTTTGGGCGTAGATAAGTTAAGAATACCTCAATTCGGTATCATACCAACAAACGAAGCTGGTGAAGTATGGGTTGATTGGTCACAAGGATACAACTCAGTAAGCCTTTCTGAATTACCAAATGACTTCGGTGGGGCTGTGGTTTTTGTAGGTACGACTGCATCAGGTATTACACAACCACTTGCTACTGCGATGGGTTCTGTGTTCCCACACGAAATACAGGCGGCAATGCTTGGTACTGTATTTAACGAGAGTAACATCACACGAAATGCAGATGCAAAAGCATGGGGCGAGTTAGCCGCATTAGTTGTGAGTGGTCTTATCATAATTTTATTATCATATTGGACTTTCATAGGTCTTGGTGTTTTTGTCATGACAATCACTGGACTTATTGGGGGTTCCATCTATGTCTTTACTACTTCGAATATTCTTATTGATGGCGTTACCATTAGTGCTATGCTCTTGCTCGTTGGTCTTGTACAGTATGTACTCAGGTTTGTAGATGAGTTTCTACAGAAGCAAGCAATCAAAAAACAATTCGCAGGTTACGCTTCGCCAGAAGTAGTACGCCTACTTCAAGAAAATCCTGCTCTTGTCAAAGAAGGCATGAAGAAAGAAGTTTCTATTGTGTTTAGTGACTTGCGTGGCTTCACTCCATTGGGCGAAAGTTTTGGAGATGACGTTAAAGGTCTTACTGATGTCATGAATGGTTACATGGATGCAATTACTAAGCCAGTCTTAGACGCAAACGGAATGATCATTAAGTACATTGGTGACGCCTCTATGCATATTCACAACGCACCTATCAATGATCCAGATCATCCTAGAAATGGTGTTAAAACATGTTTCCTTATGTTAAGAGCGGTAGATGAGTTTAGCGCTAAGCTTGTTGCTGCTGGCAAACCACCTGTTGCTATGGGCGCTGGGATCAACACTGGTCTAGGTTACATTGGTGAAATGGGATCGACTGCAAGACACAGCTATGACATTCTTGGAGATGCGGTATCCACGGCGGCTAGATTAGAAAGTGCCTGTAAGGGTTATGGTGTTGTGTTGATTGTCGGACCTTCTACATACCAAGCTACCAAGAAAGATTTCTTTTACCTTCAACTTGATTGCCTTGCAGTAAAAGGAAAGACAGTTGGATTAGACATATACACAGCATTAGACTTGAGTGGATCAGACAAGGCATTCAATAGTGCAAACCAACTAAGCCACAACTTTATGCACAAGTGTTATAAAGAACAAAAGTTTGGTGAAGTTATCACTATGTGTGAGCAACTAAAAGGAGGTTTTAATGGCAAAATGGATGAATATTACGATATTTGGATTGAACGTTGTAATTACATGGCAACCCAAGACTTACCGCCATATTGGGACGGAATTTTCAGAGCAACAACTAAATAGCATAGGGATAGACTTAAATGAAAAAGTTTTCCATCTCAGGCGAAGACTTGAAAGGCTCAAAAAAGAAGTCGGATATTTTGGTATTGAGGGTAGCTATCGAAAAGAAAGTCGTGGCAGAAAACAGGTACAATCCAGTGTTGCTCTTGGCAGGGGGGAAACCGAACCCAGACTATCGCCAGAAGCCACGGAGACACCTAGAGATGCCCACGAAATGATGAAAGCTAAATTAAAAGGATTGAAGTAAAGGATAGGAAAGATGTTCATAAATAAATGTGCAGTAATGGCTCAATGCGCCCAAATAGCTTATATGGATGGCGCAGATGCTAAGAAGCAATATAAAAAACTAGGTTATACAAGACACAAATTTATTGAGAGTGATGGCGCACAAGTTCACATCATTGGAAACAAAGAAGAAAATGTTTTGTGCTTTAGAGGGACGGAACCAGGAGAGTTCTCTGATATCAAAGCAGACCTAAACGCATTACCAGACAGGGCGTGGAATGGCTCTGGTTTTGTACATAATGGCTTCCAAGTAGAAGTAGATAAATTATGGGATCAACTGTCAACTTCAATCGACAGTTTAAAATTAGAAGGAAAGAATTTTTTCATATGTGGTCACTCGTTGGGTGGTGCTATGGCAACAATTGCTTGTAGTCGTTTACAAGATAAAGTTGATGCGCTATTCACCTACGGATCACCAAGAACAGGGACTAAGAAATTTGTTAAATCTATCAAAACACCTCATTTTAGGCACGTCAACAATAACGATCTTGTTACTTGTGTACCATTTGCTTTGTTGGGGTACAGACACAACTCCACACCACGATACATCAATTACTACGGAAATATTAGAGCCTGCACAAAGTGGCAACGAGTAAAAGATAAGTGGCGTGGCAGATGGAGAGCCTTGAAAAAGGGAATGCCATTTGACGGTGCATATGATCATGGCATGAACCATTATTGTAAGTACACCAAGGAGAATGATAATGATTGATATGATACAACAAATGGCGAGTGATCGTCTGTGGATATACACAGCGTTGGGTGGTTCAGTCTTAGGTGCAATCTTTGTTGCATATATAAGCACGACACGCATTGGCCTTTGGGGCTATGCGAAGGTAGACAATGCAGTTGACTTCTTAGTAAAACGTTGGGGTTGGACTTGGTTGGAGCAACCAGAAGACGCATGGCGTAAGAAGTATCCAAAGATAACAGCTAAGATCGATGAGATTGAAAAGCGACTAGAGGCAGTAGAGCCAAAGAAGCTTGGCGGCAAAAAGAAATAGACACCAAAAACAACCGCTCCCTATGTTATATAATGGAGGATGGCTGTTTTTGGTGTCTTGACATTAGTTTGTTTATCGATTAAAGTGTTTTGATAACAAATAAAGGATGTACTAATGCGTGTTGAAGTTTACTACAATCTACACAAGAACTTGTTTAGTGTAAGGCATAAGGGTAAAGTAATTGCCCACACATATGACGTCCAACTAGAAGACGCAACATTTGCTGTTCAGCCATCTGGCAGAGCAAAAGTGCTTCGTGAGGGTAGAAAGAATGTACATGCTTTCATCAGAGGCACACTTGTAGAACCGACAGAAACCATTCAAAATGGGACATCGGTAACTTACAATCCTTATAAATATAGTTACTTCGTCAATAAAGATGACGGACAGCCACGTTATAGCGCAAAAGCGGTAACGCTGACTAAGAAAGAAGGCTTATCGCCTAATATAGTGGCAATTGATTAACATTATGTTAACAATAAAAAACTAGGAGAAAAACTATGAATTGGATTAAAAACAGATGTACTGAGCGTACATCATTGGACGGAGCCGTGCTAATTGGCACAGGTATCGCAATGGTATTAGCACCAGTAAGTCTAGTAGCATATGGCATGATTGTCTATGGTGCATGGACGATTTGGAAGTCTGAATAAATGAACATTCAAGTCACAGATAACGCGAAAGCGTACTTAGCAAAGGCAGGAAAGCCAAACGTATCACTTAATGTAAAAGGTGGTGGTTGTTCTGGTTTTCAATATGAGTGGGGAGTTACCGATAAGGAACCCACTGTTGAAAATCTGTGGCTTGATCCCATGGCAGAGATGTTCATCTTCGGTTGTACCATTGACTACGTTGAGGAACTAGGTGGTAGCTACCTCAAGGTAGTTAATCCCAACGCAACAGCTTCGTGCGGTTGCGGTGAGAGTTTTGCTGTTTAAATAATATATTCGTCGTTCTCGTTTTCCCAAATGCCAATTGCATTTCGCAAACCAAGCGCTAACCAATCATAACCATTTTGATTTAGTAGGTTTTCCCACTCAGCGATTACTTCATCGATCTGTTCACGAGACATTGTGTCAACTTCTTCGACACCAAAATGTTCTGTCACCAATCCAATAGCCCAATCGGTCATTTCACCTTCTAGCCAATCAAGCATCTTGTGTGGTTTGTGTACTTCAAATTTACTCATGTTCTCCCCCATTGGCACGACCATTGTATGCCCCAAATACATTTGGTTTACGCTTCGCTGTTTCAAATGTTGCTACTGTTACTGCAATTGCGGCTAATACTAATGCATGTAACATCATACTAATTACTCCTGCCCACATGCTACCTACAATAATAGCAAATGTAATACACCACATCCATGCAAGAACTTGCATAATCATATGTCGTGTAGCAAAGTCAGGAATGTTGCTTAGTGGATTCTTTTCGTGATCCATTACTACATTCCAACAATCATATATCCATTTATTCATAATATTTCCTTTCGTTTTACAGAACTCAGTATAGAACGATTCTTTTTTCGTGTCAAGAACTTTTTACTTAAAAAATTCTTCTAGCGTAACCTCAGTAGATATGGCATCAATCCTAGCCTTTGCAATCTCCAAGTAGTTTTCATCTAACTCAATGCCGATAAAGTTGAACCCACCTAACTTTGCGCCACGTCCTGTAGAACCACTACCCATGAACGGATCAAGGGTTGTGCCACCTTTTGGCGTCACCATAGTCACAAGGTAGCGCATAAGGTCTGTGGGCTTCACAGTAGGGTGGTTGTTCTGTGTAGGCGTCCAACGTCCATATGGATTGCCATCTTCACCGTTGTCTGCTTTCTCTGCATGATTTGGTCTGAACTCAGATGATGCTGTAGCCTTTGGTGTAAAGTTCTCTAGCCCATTATTACGATCTTTCTTAGATGTCTTTGGTACATAGAAGAAACGTGCGGCAGAACCTTCTTGAAAACCGATAGGGTCACGGTTAGCGGATGTGCCACATTCCAGTTCTCCAGTGTATTTTCCATATACCACACCCCCACCATCCACTTTGGTTGAACTGCTTGATCCCTTATTTGACCTACCCTTAGTATCAGGAAATCCACTCGTGACTTCCTCAGAACCATCGTGAATAAGATTGGTAGGGAAACGACCTTGCTCAGATGAAGTGTTTTCGGTTCCTGCGAACTTACCATACGCATTTACCGCCATTCCATCCGTTTTCCAAGAACCATTCCCACCAAGTCGTGCATCATCAACATCAGGATTAGTAGGAATACGACTAGCATCAATATTGATACCACCTGTGCCATACTTCAAAACATTAGCGGCAACGGTCTTTTCCCCTAATGGTTTTCTAGCAACTGTAATAGGTTCTAGGGCAGGTTTGAGTGCTGTACCCCAACCTTCCCATTGTTTTGCGGCATCAGTAGCGGGCGCAGTTATTGTCCAAGTTTCGTATATGACATCACCACCAACTGTGGGTAATGCTGATTTACCACTTGTGCTTCTTGCTTTTGTCTGTGTTCCAATTACTTCACGTTCAATATCATTATACAAGGTATCAATATCCAAATCATCTTTAGCGCCAATAACTTCTTTTATTATTTTCCATTTGTCATGTGACGGTAGTATATTAACCCATGGATCATATTTTTTAGTTTCAGAAGGAAGTGTCAAATAGTTACTAGCACGAAAACCACATTTTTCATCTATTTTCTTTCTGGTCAACACACACTGATCAAACATTTCAATAAGTTGGGTTTTCAATTCAATTATTTTTTCATTTGTTTCTGGTTTCTCACTATGCTTATCAATAGCCTTACTAACATTATGTGACTTAGGAAATCCACTACCATATACCCAAGCGATCATATCCCTGATTTCGAAACCAGCATCTTCAATACGAACTGCCATGCGATGCTGTGTACGTGTACCAGCAAATGCTAGAAGATAACCACCTGGTTTGAGAACTCTCATTGCTTGTTCCCAAATCTCTGTGGACGGAACATCGTAATCCCATTTCTTACCCATGAAATCAATTCCATAAGGTGGATCAGTAACGATACTATCCACAGAATTATCATCAAGGTCTTTAAGTCGATCTAAGCAATTGCCTAGCATAAGTTTCACATCAGTCATTCTAAGTTGCTTTCATTTTATACTTCCGTCTTTCCTTCTTATTGAGAGGATATACGAATATGTGTTTGCCTTTACTATGAACGTATTCTGCTTCGCCGTTCTCTAGCTGTTCCTTAATCTTTTGTGCGTATGGTTTAAGACGCCTCTCGCCATTCTTAGGTGTGTAGTAAGTCCGTATTGTCTTTTCGTGATACAGACGATCATTACCTTTAATCCTTATCGATCTACCCTTTGCAGTCATACCCAAATAGTAAAAGTTTGATGCATAGTATATAGTGCCTACATGCCCTTGCATACTGTCAGCATAACTGACAACAACTTTACAATCTGTATTCTGCCTCAACCAATTAATAGTCTGAGCTATGAAGTAACTCTCCGTGTTCTTAGGGGTGTCATCAATACAGCACAATCGTCTTAATTCAACAACGTCTGTTTCAACTTCCCCATACTTCTTCCAAACACTTGCCATGCCTAGATACGCATATATCATAACACCAATCATTTCAGTTCCATCGAAAAGACCGAAACAGAAACGAGTAGCCAAGCCATTCGTATTCTTGGAGTAATGCCAATCAACAACAAACGGTGTAGCTTCTTGTATAGTTATTGGTGATACGGTGTAATCCGTAACGCTCATGACAATCTTCCTTATGACTTACAAATCATATATTACGTTTATGATCTCTATATCATATCATGAAGTCATGAAGTTGTCAATAATAAACAACATCCATTTTAATGGGCGCATCATCATAAGCAAAGGCGGCAACTGATGTACTACAGTCTCCCATAATACCTTTTAGCAATGCTCTTTCTAAGAAAGACTGTCTCATGGTTAGATCATCATTTGTTTTAGAAACAAGTTCTATAGTTTCAACATCATCTTTTCTACACTGCAATACAGTAGTTCCTTGACCAACTGCTGGTATGATATCTAAGGGTTTGCATATCCTAGATATATCAAGAGCATCTAAACCAGCTTTTGCTAAGATAATTGCATCGTACTCTTTATCGTCAAGTTTCTGTAAACGTGTGTCTATGTTTCCTCTAATAGGTTTTATCTCTACGTTCAAATGACCATACAATTCTTGTATTTGTTCTTTTCTTCGTGGACTGCTTGTACCAATCACACAACCTTCAAACACATTACCTATCAATACATCGTGTGGGTTATTGCGCTTTAGATAAGATGCAACAACAAGATCAGGGTGTTCGATATCACCGGGCATGTCTTTTAAGCTATGAACACCAACATCAATGATACCTTGCACTAAGGCATATTCAATAGCATTACAGAATACACCCTTACCACCTATCTCGTGGATAGGAGTGTTAGGGTTCAAATCACCATCAGTTTGGATGATTACTACCTCTGTGTCGCACTGTAGCTCCTTACAGGCTCTCTCAGCATATGCTAATGCAAGGTCACTACCTCTTACGCCTATCTTCATTATTCCCACCTAACTTTTGGGGGAAGTGTCATGAGAATAGCTTCCATGTTGCCCCCTGTTTTGAAACCAAATCTTGTTCCTCTATCGTACAACAGATTGAACTCTACATAGCGTCCACGCTTAACTTCTAGTATTCTTCTAGCTTCATCAGTATAGGAAAGGTCAGACAAATCATTTGTAATATGTTTGACTAGATAATTAAATGTTCGTCCCACATCCTTAACGAAGTCAAAACTCATATCTTTTGGATCGTGGTACTCAAAAAATATCCCACCAACACCACGCATTTCATTACGATGTGGAATAAAGAAGTATTCATCACAGGCTTGTTTAAACTTTGGGTAATAAGCTTCGTCGTGTTTATCACACATCTCTTTCAATACGTCATGATAAGCTTCCGTATTGAAAGGCAAGCAGGGCGTAACATCCATTCCACCACCAAACCATTCCTTGGTTGATGTCTTGATGTATCGTGTATTAAAGTGCATCGCTGGTACGTGGGGGTTTTTTGGATGCAGAACAACGCTAATACCAGTTGCTTGGTAATCATTGTTTTCTTCAGTCCCAGGTATTTCACTTGCGAACTTAGGATCGAACGACGAATTGATTTTACTGAAATTAACAGTACCTTTTTCAATTACATCGCCTCTGATCGTTTTATGCATTTGAGTCCAACCTTCTTTGGTCGGACTCTTATGCTCTTCCATGTTATAACAAGTATCCCATTCAATGTCTTCTACGGTGTCACATATATCATTCTGCAAGGTTTTAAACCAAGCCGCATAATCGTCAAACATTATTCAAACTTATCCCTTACTTGATTAATAAAGTATTTTATGTGATCTGTTGGAGTGTGTTTGTGAATACCATGACCCAATCCACATACCCAACCAGTGGTGTCAACACCATCCAAACTTTCTAACCATTTATCTAATTCATAATGATAAAGTTTAGTATCCAATAACATATGCTGTTCGTCAAAATTGCCTTGGACAAACCCATTGGTATGTGTCTTCAAAGTTTTTACCAAGTCTTGGGTGGAGTCGATACCAATACCAGCCCATTCCATTTTCTTAACTTTAGGTAAAGAACCATTAGGCAAATCACGTGTGTAGTAACCCACTTTTCCGATTGCGGATAACTGTTCCATCATTGGGAGATACTTGTTCTCATAATATATTTTAGACATATTATGCAAACCACTGTCAAAGATCATGACTACCTCAGCACCTGCTAACTTCTGCGCTCTGATACTTCTAGCCATAAGAGGAATAATAACATCATTCAAATACATCGTTTTGAACTCAAGTGATACCTTATTATCTCCTAAAGCATAGTTAAGAAGACTCCAAGGACCGCCAACAAACCCAATCAAACTTTTTCTACTGGGCAACATATCTCTTGTGGTTTCCAATGCAACCTTTTGGAAGTTTATGTGTTCCATTGCTGTCTCAATACACATGTGGTTCTTGTAATTTTCTTCGGATAAATGAAATTCAAACTTTGGGCTAGGATCAAACGCCAATGGAAGACCCAATCCTTCGACATGCCAAAGAATGTCACTAAACAAGATAGCAACATCAAAATCAAATTCATCAATAGGCAACATAGCAACCTTAGCCGCTATTTGCGGAAGTTTACACATTTGCATAAAGTTATATTGTTCTTTGAGTTGCATGTAGGAACTCTGGTATCGACCTGCTTGACGCATCATCCAAATAGGTGGACACGATTGTTCGACACGGTTAATTGCGTTTGTAAATTTTTCGTTCATATTAGCTTTGCTCCAAAAACTTAGTTGGTCAATTATTTATGCTTTAGAAGCAAGTCCGATATACTCGTGCGAATAGCACATTCTGTTCATATGTTTTTGTAAGCCACCAGCAAACCCACCAAAGGTACTGTCATTGGTATTGTAATCTAAACGTGCGACGCCATTCTTAGATGTACCACGCCATTTATCAGAATTATTCCGAAACTCTCCCAATCTAGGGTGAGCCGTTTTTGTAAAATATCTTTTACCTTCTATTAAGTGTAATTCTCCCATAGCTTCTGTCATTCTAGCACCAATCCCCAAACCTTGAAACTCTGGCAAAACGACGGTACGATGACCTCGCCAAGCATTCTTCAAACTGCCAGAAGGCATGCTTAAGCTAGAAAGAAATCCGACAAGTCTGTCGTTCCAGACTGCAATCCAACATGATGCACCTGAGTGAATGTTTCCGTCGAGATAGTGGTGGTCGCTGAAGATCGTCCAGATGTCTCTGGTGCAAGGTAAGATTTCCAAAACAATGTCTGGCCGATGATACCCCCTTGTGGTCAGCTTACCAGTATGAGTGTCAAAAACCCAATCTGGTTGCAACCACTCAATGATGTCATAATGACAAGATGAAAATACAATATTCTTTAAATTGTTTCTTTTAACGTAACGACTAATAGCATTAGAACAACTCTTAGCAACGTCTCTGTCAATAACAGATGTGAACTCATCAACAACGATATTACTATCTAACTGTCTAGCCAACCTAGCACGAAACTGTTCACCATTGGAAAGAACATGATAAGGACGCAACCAAGAAGGGATACTGTTAAACCCAACAGCACCTAAACGATCTTGCACATCATCAATATCCTTGAAATGAGAAGCAATAGATTTGTCACCATCCCAAACAGGTTCAACCTCTTGACCAAACTCTTTAAGTAAAGTTGTCTTACCAGAACCAGAAGGTCCCACAATCAAACCAACACCAAAGTCTTTAAGCGTAGTCTCACGATCAATAGCACTGAACTCATGAGGATAGAACGTAGTAGTACCATCAAACTCATAGTCCATAATACGACTAATCTCAGATGTAATGTCATCTTGAACAACTGTAACCTTCATTGTTTATCCTTATCATAAGGAGATATAAATCTTAAATAATTAATAATCAAGTCTCCTATAGTATTAGCTTTATCTATCATATTACCTATTCCATTACTAGAACCTATTAATTTATGATACCACAAAAAGTGCGATTTGTCAAGTTTTAGTAAGCTAGAGACTCCACTCGTAGCTTTTCAAACTGAGCGATCTCACGAATTTCATTGTGGAACATCTGACCTGACATCATATGGAACACACGAGCCTCAACGAACTCTCCATCTTGCGTGTATAGGTTGCACCCATAAGACCCAAAAGTGTGTACTGTATTCAGATCAATTTTATGCTTATATACTTTAACTTCCATTATGCGTACTCCTTGTACTTAACAACTTCTAATAAATCTTTGATTAGTTGTTTGCCATATCCTGTGAAAAGGATACCTTGTTGCCACACAAAATGCTCAACATCTTGTCCGTGGTAGAAAGTTTCGCTATCAGCGATCCACTTCAAAGCAGTCTTACGATTGCCCGCGCCGATATTGATAACATCTTGAACACGATCTTCAAACTTAGCAACGTCACGCTCTTCTTGCGCTTTGGTTTCAATCACTTGAAGTTCACTGACACGATCATACTCATCCCAAATTGTTTGCTTTTGGGTTGGGGTAAGGGTTTCCCATTCATTCCAAAAACTTTCACGTGGGCGGTAACCATACACATCTTTGTGGAAGTCGGAGATTAAATCGTCGCAATAGGTGAAGGTCATAACATCGTCCTTTCATAGTTGATGAACAACCAATACTATGATTCGTTTAGCTTGTCAACCACTTTTCCCAAGAAGGATGCGTAGCTTCGATCTCGAATTGTTTTTTCTTACGAACTAACTCGTAATAACCAGGGCGGTATGGTACATATACTGGCTTCATATTTGTCCTGTTTGCTTTAATACCATTACATTTATTACACGCAGTAGCGATGTTTTCCCATGTAGTTTTGCCACCCAAGCTAAGTGGTATGACGTGATCAAGTGTTGCCATGGAACGACTGACGTGCTGTTCACAATACAGACAAGTATACAAGTCTCTTAGATAAACGTTATTTTTAGAGAACCGCACTTGGGTTTTCTTGCGAACATAATCTTTTAATATGATAACAGATGGAACTTTGGTTTCCCACGATGGTGATCTTACAACCCAATCGTCGTACCAATCTAATACAGTACACTTATCGTGCCACATGTACATGATTGCTTCTTTCCATTTAATGGTACTAAGTGGTAGATAACTGACTGGTTGACCATCAGCATTTAACATCAAAACATCAGCCACTTAAGTTCCTCTTATAATTTGGCTGGGAAGGTAGGACTCGAACCTACAACCTTCTGTACCAAAAACAGATGCTCTACCATTGAGCTACTTCCCATTAAAGTGTTAGTTCCAACTTATATTGATCCAAACACATATCCTCTAAAGTCTTTGTAAGTGTAACACATTTACTCAGATTGTCAACAACTGATGATACTGCATCACCCTGTCGTCTTCCTTGAATTACAGTCTTGATTTTCTTGCCTGTCACACGTTCCATTGCACTAATAACTTCAAGAACAGTATAACCTACATTACCACCCAAACACTCATACTCAGTATTTAGTGCGCCAGTCTCAACTGATTTTGCTATAGCAGAACTAAGATCACTGACATGTACATAATCGCGTATACAAGTACCGTCACGAGTAGGATAATCCACGCCAAATATATCAATGTGGGGAAGATTTCCAGCAGCAACCATAGCACAACGACGAATAAGATGAGTGGCAGAGCCAAGTTGCCTATGAACACCATTAGAACCAGAGACATTAAAAAAGCGGAAAATAGTATGCCCATTGGACTTCTCCTTTATGATATCCTCAGCCGCTACCTTAGATCGTGCGTATGGAGATGCCATTTCAAATGCACTAGACGTACTCGCAAAAATAAGGTTGGGTGTATCGATATAATTAAACAGATTATCTGTACCCATCGTATTCACTCTGTAATACTCAGATGGTTCAATAAGACTTTGTGGTACGACACTTCTACCAGCAAGATGGACAACAGCATCGTATTCTGAACGATACTTCATAACCCATGTGATATCCTGTAGCTTTAAGCTACAATACTTTTCAACATTGTTATGTTCACCGTGGAAGTTAATGTCAATACCATGAACCTCATGCCCATATTCAGCAAGACGCTTAACTAAGTGGCTACCTACATATCCAGTAGCTCCTGTTACAAGAACCCTACTCATCAGGCTTAACGATAAAATGTATTGCGGCAACGCATCCATCTACTGATTTGATGAAATAATCGATATCATTATCAGAAAATAGTTTTGTAAGTTCTTTTATTGTCAGGTCTTTTTTCTCGTAAATGTTTCGCATACTTATTACCTTGTTAAAGTTATGGGTGGTGCGCAAGAGGAGTTTCAAAGTCAAATATCGTAGAACGTTAGATATTCTTTGGTATAACTCCACCCCTACCTTGCTAACGACATGCACCTGCCGAGATACTTCCATCAAGCCTTTTGTTGTGACTGCTAAATCACTTCTCATCATATGGGATTTGCTGACCCATACTAGTCGGTGCTACCCAACACGTTCTTGGTGCGAGAGGTAGGGATCGAACCTACGACCTGGACGTTATGAGCGTCTTGCTCTACCGCTAAGCTACTCTCGCACACTGTTTTGGCGTTCCCTGTAGGATTCGAACCTACGACCTACTGCTTAGAAGGCAGTTGCTCTATCCAGCTGAGCTAAGGAAACTAATTCTTACGCCGCTAATGTAGCTTGGTTATCTACAACTTTGGCTTTTAACACTTCGGCTACTTCATTAGCCGCTTCGTATGTTTCAAATTTAAGGTCAAACACAGTAGGGGTCTTGAAGTTACTTTTCTCAGCACCAACCATTACAATGTGTTGTACCACTTTACCGTTTCTTTCTAATGTGTATCTCATGAATTGTCAATTGCTTTCTGCATTACACGATAAGGAATTGTACCTATGAAAATATACAAACTCCAAAAGATTAGGTTAGCTACGACAATATCTATCATCGGCGTTGAAACTTTAAAACGTGACGCTCACCACCAAGATGGAAACGAATGGTAGAGTGGCTATATACTTCTCGCTCTTCTCTACGATTCTCAGTCACGATATTACAACGCTCTTCGTAAGAATATCCTACAATACGTTGACCATTCGAACCTTTTGCGCCTTTATCAGCACCAACTAATCCACCGATCACCGCTCCAGCCGCCGCACCACCATCATCACCAGTAACACCTTTTCCAAGCAAGCCACCAATGATCATTCCTAGAAATGCGCCGCCTGCGGCATCTCCTTCACCTTGGTAGTTTTCATAAACTGGGACTTCTACGTCACGACATTCACGAACTTGAATAGGGTTGTTGGTAACTACGGTCTTAGTATGATCAAAGACTGTAATGTTTGTTACATTCTCGTTTGCCGTAGCCTGTGTTGCAGTAGCCAGAGCGGCTACCAATACTAATTTCTTAAAATTTTTCATTTGGTTGATTCCCATATGTTTTTGTTAAGTCTGTTAGAGCATCATCATCGAAGTCGGGTAATACAGAAAAGGCATCTTCATCTGGCGTACTACTCAAGTGTACTTCCCAATATTTATCTGCAACTTCTTCTAGTGTCATGCCTTTTACTTCATCTGGCATTGTATCCAAAGCCCAATCCATAATTTCAACTGTCACTTCATCTTCATATGAAGTTTCAAAGCCCAACTCACTCATAACACTCTCCTAGCATATTTAACAACCATAGTATCGATCTCATCTAGCTTTACTTTATCATAAGCATTTTCAGCAAGATTTTCTCCGACACGAGACATTGCATTAAGAATTTCCAAGGGAATATCAGAGTCTTTGTAGTTCTCCGAATACTCCATCATCTTGCGACCAAGATTAGCCACTTGTTTTTGGGTATCCGTTACCTCAAAGAATGTTAAGTCGATACTCATTTGTTTTCCTTTTCTTTCGATTAAGTGTATAATACACTAGTGGTTGGGTGGTGTCAACTAGAAAGTTTGATCTTAGTTGCAAAAGATTCCACAAGAGGAACCGCACCATTAAAAGCTTCATCTTCCCACCACCGCGAATCATACGGCATTGCCGTACTTTCGTCAAGTATCTGACCAAGATTTTGTGTCATATATTGTTTAACATGGATCATCTCATGCGCAACAGTTGCGAAAGTCTGTCCCATATCATCATTTGTTTTTACCAAGATAGTAAACTCTCCATCATCGTCATCAAAGCACATCCCTCTGTTACCAACTAGGTCAGCAGTTTCTATAGAAATCTTCCGTGGGATAATACCAAAATGCTTGCAGATGTAGTAAACAAAGTCATCCAAAAGAGCATCATATTTTTCGTTGACTGCAACGTCAATTATCATAGTCCAACCTCTTTTGTAAAGATGTGCCACATAGCTTCTTCTTGCTCATAAGCTTCTTTCTCCCATGGACGATCTGAATAAGGAACATCAACAACCTCACCTTTCCAGAGATTATCTGAATTTTCGTGAGACAAGTCACCTTCAACATACTGCTTAACGTGAACCATCTCATGAAAGATAGTACGGATTAGTTCGTTCTTACTTTGATCTGGATTGATACCGACAACGATGTCTTCACCTTCTTCAAAGTCAACATACCCACCATTCTCTACGCCCTTGAATTCTATTTCAAGGTCAACGTCAAGATTAAGAAAGTCACAAGCAAACACGACAACTTTGTCCATTAGCTTGTTTGTTATAATCTTTGGCTTGGCGTATGCAGTGTAGTACATTTAAATCTCCGATAAGTCGATTTCGAATTGATCTTTAGGCGTTGTTGCTTTCCAAAATTTTAGTCGGTCTTTAGAACTCTCGATTTGTTGTTTGAGGTCTTTAACCATTTCGTCCGTCAGTGATAGCATATTGATTCTGAGAAGTTTGTCAACATCTAATTCTAATGCATCAGTAACTTTTAATATCTGTGTAGCAATAACATCTTTCTTTTTGTTTTTAAACTGAATTGTCCCATCTAGCACTGCTTGGATAAACTGCATCTTAACTTTGAGCCAACGTGATTCTTCAGTCTCTTGTTTCTTTCGTAGATTAATTCTTTTTTGCAAGACAGTCAAGCGGTAATCGACAAAATCTTTAATTAGTTCACGCTCATCTTTATATTCACGTAGCTTACCATTCTGGTCGATCACAGTAAGGTTCTCAGTCAGAGGTTTGCTCAACTTAAACTTACGGATGATGCGTTCATCAGTCCAAGCATTGGCAGAAGCAAGCTTAAGTTTGATTTCAAAACAAAACCCAGTCTTATCACATTTGTCTTCGTATGAAACAATGTCGTTATTGTCTTCCAATGTGTCAAGCACCTTGATGTAACCCTCACGGTCAAATCCATAAGGTACTTCAGTGATAACCATTACAGTTTTGCTTTTGCGCTCGAACGTACCGATGACTTGGTACTTATCTTCTTCTTTGTTGTATTCTACCTTGCCACTAAAGTCTGGAAAGGTGATAGGAAGCTTTCGTGCAATAGAACCTTTCGCAAGATATTCTTTAACTGCTTTGGCAAGATGCTTTGTACTTCTTGGTAAAATGCTAGTAGCAAAGCCTGTAGCGATACCCTTAGCACCATTAGCCAATACTAAAGGTAGTACAGGCAAATAGAATGATGGTGGCTCATGCTCTGGATCATCATGTACTGGTGACAACTCAAGGTCTTTGATATATGTTTCAAAGTTTTTATGCACACGTGTGTATACATAACGTGCCGCACCCGCTTGTTGTATAAGTCTAGTACCGAATGAACCTCTGCCCTCTACAAGGCAGACATTGTTATTCCAAGAAGCCGCCATTAACTGACCAGCACCTGCGGCTGAAGTTTCACCGTGGTTATACCCATAGTCAGAGATAATACCAGAAACCGCTGATACTTTCTTGAAGTCTCGCTTAGAGTTTAGCAAAGATGAATACAAATAGAACCGCTGAACTGGCTTTAGTCCATCGATCATATTTGGAATGGCACGAGACTCAACCGTGTACATAGCAAAGTCAAGCCATTCGTTCTTGGCAACATTGCTAATCGGATAGTCCGTAGTGGACTTATCATCTTTTGTAAATTCTAGTAAACTCATCTACCGTCCTCATCTGATTCAAAGCAAGGCTCATACTCTTCTTCGTATTGTGCTTGCGCTTCTTCTTCAGTCATTTGCTCTTGTAGCTCAACTACGTAATTACCAATCTTGCTCATCGAAATAACTCCCATCCGTATAATGTGTTCCGCTGTTCATAATTGCCCAACGTAAACAGTTCCATGTATTGTATCTTGTGTGGTAGGCTAACTCTTTAGTATCCCAACCCATCTCCACACCTTCAGCTTTTAACTGTCGATACCAATGAATAAAGTTTATCACCCTGTCCATACCTTGTCAACCCCCTACGAAAACATGAACTGTTTACGTAGTGCCGAATCTTTACCAAACATCATTTGGAACATAGACGCATCGTCAACGGTAACAGTGTCGTACTTTGGTTTGTTAATAATCACATCATATTCTTCTTCAGTCAAAGAGCCAAGCCCCTTAATGTAACGATGCTTCCAACCAGATGGGTTGTCTGTTTTGAACTTCGATGCTTCTTCGTATCCGTAGAACCACTTCACCTTCTTATCTTTAGTTGAGATCATAATTGGTGTTCGAGTAATCTTAACTCTTCGCTCAGATAGCAGTCTAGGCCAAAACTTATAGAAGAAAGCAATCAGCAATGGACTGATGTGTCCGATACCATCGTGGTCAGCATCTGTAAGAGTTGCGATGTTCTCATATTGCATATTGTCTACGCTATCTGGATCATTGATATTCAAACCAAGTACAGCAACCAACTCAGACAACTCTTTGTTCTTGAGAACGTCTGCTGGCTTCATGTCCCACGTATTCATAATAACCCCTCTGAGCGGCATAGCGCCCACCTTATCGGCGTTACGAACTTTCAGTAGGAACCCCATGGCAGAATCTCCCTCGACAATCTTAAGTGTTGCTGAGGGCTTGTTAGCGGCAATGTGCTTGGCTACCTTTACCTTGCGAAGGTTCTTTTGAGCTAGAGTAGCGGCTCGTTTATCTTGCGCTAACTTCTTAGCCAACTGAGCCTCAATGATTGGTTCGATGATCGAAGGTGTATTCATGATCTTTTGCGAATAGAACACAAAGTCCTTAACGCCAGACTCAAGATAATGTGCTTTGACATTACCCATTGGATTTGTCAAACGCTCTTTTGTTTGTGAATCAAACTTCGGATTGACAAAGTTACGACTGAACATCACGAACGATAACCCACTCTTGATTGTGATCTTAGCCATTTCGATCTTATACTTACGCTTGATCTTAACAACAAGTTCGTCAACGATACCATTCATCACGAAGTCAACGTATGTGCCGCCTTGGCGTGTGTTCACACCATTGACATATGAGTTTGATCTGAAACCGTCTTCACTGGATGCAATGAAGAACGAGAGGTTGTCGCTCTTTTCAATAATAGAAGCTTCACCCTCTTGGATGAACATCTCAGAATATTTCTTAAGGTTATTTACCTTGATGCGTTTCTTATTGAAAGAGAAAGCAATCTCAGGGAAAGCCATTTGCAATGCAATCAAACGATCCTCAAGCAAAGCGAGTGTGTCGAGATCATTAAGGTTGTTCACCTCAAACAAATCAAAGTCTGGTACGAATGACACCTCAGTACCATTGCCAGTCTTTTCTTTCTTTGTCTCACGTATCTTTTCAGCACCATTAGTGCATGACACTTGAAGGATAGTACCATTAGACCAAGTTTTGCCAATGAACTTAGCTGATAGGAAGTTAGTAGCTGATGATCCAACGCCATTCGTGCCAATGGTAACACGTTCGTCATCAAAAGACGTACCCGCATTAACTCTAGTCCAAGCCGCTGTAGCCCTAGCTATAGTCTTCTTGGTGGTTGCATCGAACACATCCTCATGTGGGATACCACGTCCGTTGTCAGAGATAGTAATAGAGTTATCCATCTTGACTGATACGTCGATCTTATTGGCGTGTTTAAAGCTTGTACGAATTGCCTCATCGATTGAGTTGTCAAGTATTTCATCTACCATTTTAGATAGTGCAGGAACGTACTTTGCAGTTTTCCATTCACCCATAACAAATCGCTCAACTTCCTCAAGGGAACTTGAACCCATATACATGCCAATACGTTCTCTGACGTGTTGACGTGCTGTTAAAATTTTAAAATCTTCTGCCATGTGGCCTCGCTATTCTCAGGATTGATCAATAATCCTTATTTAGTAACATTTATAAATAGTATCATAGAAAAGAATGATTGTCAAATAGGAAAGTTTTGAAAATGAATACTAATTACCTATCACCCATCGGCTTTACTGTGGCTGTGTCTCGTTTGCCTAACGTAGAGTTCTTCACACAGAAAGCATTTATCCCAGGCGTCACATTGGAAGCACCACAACTAGTAAACCCCATGGGTAACTTGTTTGTTGCTGGTGACAGATTGGCATACCAAGATTTGGATTTGAGTTTCCTTGTAGACGAAAACATGGATAACTATATGGAATGTTACAATTGGATGAAGGCTTTATCAAGCCCAGAAAAGTTCGATGACTACAAACCATTAGAAGATGGGGTTGAAGGTCTTAATAGTGATATCAGCATTTTGATCTTGAACAGCAACAAAAATCTAAACGTGAAGTTTAACTTCTTGAACTGCACACCAGTATCTCTGAGTGCTGTAAATCTTGACGTGACTGGAACTGATGTTTTTTACCCAGAAGTTAACATGTCCTTCAGATATGACAGGTACACCTTCGAAAAGGTTGCTTGACAACATCCAATAACTGTGATATAATTCTCTTATTACATTAGAGAGGGATATGTCTTGGAAAATAAAATCAGTGAGATTTGGTCAGAAGATTCGAAGATCAACGAAAACGACTTAATGAATGAGTTGCGGAATATCCCTTCGCTACACAGTAAATATTACAACATGTATTACACAGAAGCATTGCGTGTTAAGAAGCTCAAGGGCGACTACAAAGAACTTGAGATGGACAAGCGTGACTACTATAGTGGTGAGATGGCTGAAGAAGACTTGCGAGTTCGTGGTTGGAAGCCATTTCAAAGAAAAGTAATACGTGCTGACTTGGATAAACATATTCAATCGGATAGAGATATTATCAACCTAAGCCTTAAGATTGATTTCCATACAGAGAATGCGAACTATCTTGAGAGTATTATTAAGACTATTCACAGTCGAAACTTTATTATTAAGTCTATGGTAGACGTGATCAAGTTCCAAGCAGGTGAATATTAACCATTAGCCACCTTGTATAAATAGTAGCATATACTATGAACAAGTGAGGTTAACATGGCTGAAGTAATTACTGTTGAACAACTAGATGCTATCAATCTTAAGGTGACTGCCGACCCAGGCATTCGTCAAGAGATACAGCAGTTCTTTTCGTTTAGACCAGCCAATTATCAATTCACACCATCATTCAAAAATAAAATCTGGGATGGCTTCATTAGGCTTTATAGTCCAATGCGCCCTACCCTAATGGTTGGATTGATGAAGAAACTAATTATCTTCTGTGAAGACCGTGGTTATGACATCAAGGCTCCTGATCATTTGATTCATGGCGAAGAAATCCCTGATGATTACGGTATGACAATAGCCAAGGAAGTGAACTGTAAGTTTACTCCAAGAGACTATCAAAACAAATACATTGTTGACGCCTTACGTGATAGTAGATCATTATCTTTGTCGCCAACATCGTCTGGCAAGTCTCTGATCATTTATTTAATTCAACAACATTATTACAACAAATTTAATCATAGAACTCTTATCATTGTTCCTACGATATCTCTTGTTCATCAGATGCAAGGTGACTTTATTGAATATGGTTGTGACCCTGATGCAATCCACATAATTAAGGGTGGTGCTGAGAAGAATACAGACAGACCTGTTGTTATATCTACATGGCAGTCATTAGCAAAGTTACCCAAAGATTGGTTCGATCCGTTCAAAGTAGTTCTTGGGGATGAGGCGCATCAGTTCCAAGCTAAATCACTTCAGAAGATCATGGGCATGTTGCCTGAGTGTTACTATAGACATGGGTTCACTGGTACGTTGAAGACAGAAGAAAGTAAGACACACCAACTTGTTCTTGAAGGATGTTTTGGTTCTGTTAGACAACATGTCACTACAAAGAACCTTATTGATGATGGTACTGTAGCTGACTTTGATGTGAAGGCAATTGTTCTTTCTCATAACAAATATATACGTAAAAGCTTCAAGAAGGCTATCAATCAACTTGAGAACACTAAAAAGTTTTCTGCTGAACGTGAGTTCCTAGTGAACTGCGAACGAAGAAACATATTCCTTAGAAATTTACTGTGGTCTTTAGAGGGTCAGAATAACTTGGTCTTGTTTGATTTGGTTGAGAAACATGGTAAACTGTTAGAACCCCTTTTTCAAAAAGAAGGCAGAGAACTACATTTTATTCATGGTGGTGTTAAAGGTGAAGAGCGTGAACGTGTTAGACATCTAGTCGAGAATGATCCTGAGAAGAAACATAATATTCTTGCTTCATTTGGTACTTTCTCTACTGGTGTTAACCTTAAGAGATTGGATAATGTTATCTTTGCTTTTGGTGGCAAATCAGAGATTAAAGTGTTGCAGTCTGTTGGTCGTTCACTAAGAAAAGGTAATGGTTCTGATAAAGCTGTTCTTTATGATATTTCTGATGATTTGTCATCTGGATCATATACCAATTATACATTAGATCATTTCCGTAAGAGAGTTGAGATGTATGGAGATCAGCAGTTTAAGATGAAAATCTTTACTGTAGAGATATAACCTTAAATAGCCTTAAAGAATCTTATTGTATATCATAAGGGTTAACCCTATTATACACGGCATGAAAAGTTTGTCAAGTAAAAAATGCATGGTTGACAAATTATAGTAGTTATGGTATACTTAAACAAATCATAAGGAGACATTTATGGCACGTCGAGCTAAAAAAAATTATGTAAACAACAGAGACTTACTAGATGCTTTGGTACAATACCAGAGCGATTGTAAAGACGCAGAAGAGGCAGGGGAAGACTTGAAACCTCGTGTCCCAGATTATATTGGAACTTGCATCTTTCAAATTGCAACACGACTATCCACCAAACCAAACTTCAGTGGCTATACATATAAAGATGACATGATCTCTGATGGGATTGAGAATTGTCTATTGTATATTGGTAACTTCAATCCAGAGAAATCATCCAATCCATTTGCGTACTTCACACAGATCATTTGGTATGCATTCTTAAGACGTATTGCCAAAGAGAAAAAGCAGATGTATATTCGTTTCAAGTCAAGCCAACAGATGATTTCAACAGGTGGAACATATGAAGGTGGTGATGAGGTATTAAATCTGTATACAAATGCCGACTATATGAATACATTTGTTCAAGACTTCGAAGACAAGATCGAACGTGATAAAGCTAAGAAAAAAGAAGATGCTAAATCAGCAGACGTCAAGAAAAAGGATTAATCTTCTAATGATGAAAAAGTGGTGGCGCATTTGGGCTAAGAGCCTTGGTGAAAAAGTAGGTGAGACTGATGGACAAGCAAATGCTGTGGCAGTTATCAGAACTTTTTGGTGGGTAGTTCATATCCTCACTTGCTTTGCCATTATTATACACAACACAACTAAATTAGGATGGTGGGGATGAAGATAGCAATCATCACAGATATGCACCTTGGAGTACGTGGAGACTCTAAGGTGTTCTTGGATCACCAAGAGAAATTCTTCTCTGAGGTATTCTTTCCGTATATCGATGAACACAACATCAAGACTGTTCTTGATCTTGGCGATACCTTTGATCGTCGTAAGTATATTAACTATGTAACTCTTAATAGAGCTAAGAAGTTTTTCTTTAACCAACTCCAAGAGCGAAACATAGAGTATCACGCCATCACAGGCAACCATTCCGTTTACTATTCAAACACCAATGAGGTTAACTCAATGGATTTGTTGCTTCAAGAGTACGACAACTTCCATATTTACGAGTCTACCCCAGTAGATTTGACGTTTGGCTCTACCAATGTAGTTATGGTTCCGTGGTTGACTAAAGACAACATTCAGAACTCACTAGATGTTTTGAAAACAAGTAAGGCTCATATCTGCATGGGTCACTTTGATATTGTTGGCTTTGAGATGTTGAAGGGGACTCTATGTAGTCATGGATTGAACAAAGAAGTCTTTACACACTTTGAGTCTGTTTACTCTGGTCACTTCCATCATCCGTCTGAGTATGGGAACATCAACTACCTTGGTGCGCCCTATGAGATGACGTGGAGTGACCATGGTGGCAAGCGTGGCTTTAGAGTTCTCGACACTGAGACACGTGATCTTGAGTGGGTACTCAATCCATTCCCAGTCTTCCATAAGATTGAATATGACGATGCTGATATGACAGTCGAAGATGTTGAGGCACTTGATATCTCTAACATCAATAATGCTTTCATTAAAGTCATTGTGAAAAACAGAACTAATCCGTATGTATATGATTTATTCCTTGACAAACTATCCGATAGTGGTGCATCAGATGTGAAATCTGTAGAAGATTCGCTAAACTTAGAAGATAGTGGCGTTGAGGAAATACTTGATCAGAGTGCTGACACCAAGGATATTCTCCACAGCTACATTGAGACTTTAGATACAGCGGCTAACAAGGCGGCGATTAAACAGATTGTTGATGAACTATACAATGAGGCACTAAGTCTATGAAAATACAATTCCAAAGTGTGCGATATAAAAATCTCTTGTCATCTGGCAACGCTTGGACGGAGATACAGTTAGACAAGAGTAGAACAACACTGATTAGTGGTTCTAACGGTAGTGGCAAGTCTACACTGTTGGACGCTATTGTATTTGCACTGTATGGTAAGGCTTTCCGTAAGATCAACAAAGCACAACTGGTCAACAGTATTAATGGACGTGAGGCGATGGTTGAGGTGATCTTTAAGATTGCCCAGAACTATTATAAGATTGTTCGTGGGATTAAACCTAACGTATTCGAGATTTGGAAGAACGGCGAACTTGTCGATCAAGAAGCGGCTACTAAGGATCAACAATCATATCTTGAGCAAACTATTCTTAATCTTAATTACAAGTCGTTCAATCAAATTGTTGTTCTTGGCTCTGCTACCTATGTCCCATTCATGGAACTGACTGCACAAGCAAGACGTGAAATCATTGAAGACCTCTTGGACATTCAAGTATTCTCTACGATGAACACTCTACTGAAAACACGTGTGTCAGATAATAAAGTTGATATTAATGATAATAATTACAAGATAGATTTGACTGAGACTGAGCTTCGATCAGCAAAGGAATACAACGCATCTATCCGTGCTATCAAAACAGAAGAAGTTGATAAGATCAAAGAGAAGATGAAAGGTCACCTCGACAGTATTAGTGAGGCACAGAAATGGATAGAAACTACCCAAGACATTATACAAGTAATTATTGATGATATTTCTGACAAAGCTGAGATGAAAGCCAAGGAACATAAGGCAAACGAACTTCGCCGCAATATAGAAATCACGATGGCGAACCATAAGAAAGAACTGTCGTTCTATCATGATCATAATGATTGTCCTACATGCAAGCAAGGTATTGAACATGACTTTAAAGCCAGTATCGTTGCTGAAAAAGACAAAAAGATCATTGAGTTGCAAGAGGGGCTAGAAAAATTAGCAGTGAAGCGCAAAGTCTATACTGATCGTCTTGAGTCTATATCTATTCTTGAAGATCAAATCCGTGATGGTAATATGAAAATTGGTGATCACAGAGCCACTATTAAGATGGCTAAAAGCGCCTTAATATCTTATAAAAACGAATTGGACACAGCGGAGAAAGATGTTGAAGCTATAGATACAACAAAGCTTAATGCTTTGAATGAAACACTTCGAAGCACAAAGTCTGACCAAGAGGTCTTGCATAAAGACAAAGAAGCACTTTCGGTTGTACAAGCTATCCTAAAGGATGGTGGTATTAAGACACGTATCATCAAGCAGTATATCCCAGTGATGAATAAACTTATTAATACGTATCTAGGTGCGTTTGACTTGTTTGTTGATTTTCAACTAGATGAAAACTTCAATGAGGTTATCAAGTCAAGGTTCCGTGATGCTTTCTCATATGCGTCTTTCTCTGAGGGTGAGAAGTTGCGCATTACATTGTCGATCATGTTGGCATGGCGTTCTGTTGCTAAACTACGCAACAGTGTGTCAACAAACTTGCTTTTATTGGACGAAACGCTAGATGGCGCTTTAGACGCAGTAGGTATTGAGAACTTGATTGATCAACTACACAACTTAAATGCAGATGATAACATATTCGTGATCAGCCATAGGGGCTTGCAGTTTGGCGATAAGTTTGACTCTAACATAACCTTCCAGAAGGTAAAAAACTTTAGCGAGATTGCTTAAATAGGAGAGAGATATGCAACATTCAATAGAAGACTTAATACAAAGAATTAATGCAATGCACGACAAAGCTGTTCTATTGCACAGGGTGCGTAATGAGTTTGCTGAGATTTCTTATAAAGAATACGATAAAGCGGCTTGTCAAGCACTTATTGACGATATACAAGCTATGGCACTTAGTATCGCTAACGATAAAGAGGGTACTGATATTATTACTGATATGGAGTATAAATGATGGAAGTTGAAGAAGTGACAGAAGTAAAAATGGGAGTGAGCTATCTCGTATCTAACCGAAATAGGTGGGGTGCTGTAGAGGTTGGCGTGTTCAACAAAGAGGGTTCCCCAGGCGTTAATGTACAAATTGAATGGAAACGTGGAGACGGTAAAGTAACGCCAACAACCCAAGAAGAAGTTGATCTGTTAAACAACTTATTGGAGACTAAGGGCGATCTGTGTATGAGTGATATTGAAATGCATGAGATACATGACACAATGGATGGCAACGAATGTTTTGTGTACCACGAAGGTTGGTCTGTAGAAGATAAAGAGGCACTAGAAGCTGAGTACGACAATGACGAAGACGGTGCTTACTTTGACCGAAGAGACTTGCTAGAGGTTAAAGGTTACGAACATGATTACTACGAACTTTACCTAACAGATATTATTCTTGAGGAAGAAGTTGACGTAGATGAATAACTGTGTTATTATAGTATAAACACAAGCAAGGATTCCAATGTCTAAATTTTACACATCAGTTGAGCGCTATGGTCAGAACATTCTTTGGCGTGGCTATGAGAATGGCAAGCAGTTCAGCAAGAAGGTTAAGTTTCAACCAACTCTTTTCACGAATGGTAAGAAAGATGTTACTGATACTAAGTACAGAAGTCTTGCCACTGACAAGCCATTAGTGCCGCACCAACTAGACGGTATGAAAGAGGGCAAGGATTTTGTAGAGCGCTATAAAGATGTGCATGGTCTTGAGATTGCTGGGAACACTAATTATGTGTCTCAGTTCATCCAAGAAAAGTATCCAGATGAAATCAAGTTTGACGCATCACTGATCAACATCGTATCTTTCGATATTGAGGTTGACATTGCCAATGGTTATCCAAATGTAAATGAGGCTGACAAAGAAATCACGTCTATTGCATACAAGTCATCTAAGTCTTCTGATTACCATCTGCTAGGGCGCAAGGACTATGACAAGAGCAAGACATTACTTGATCTACACCCTGATAACATTCACTTCATGAAATTTGATAGCGAAGAAGCCTTGCTGAAGCGTTTCAAAGAGATATGGGTTAACCGCTATCCTGATATTATTACAGGTTGGAACGTGGAATACTTTGATGTTCAATACATCATTACTCGCATGAAGCGACTGTTCGGTGAAGAATGGGTAAAAGATTTAAGCCCATGGCGCAATGTACGACACAAAGAGCGTGAGATGTTTGGTAAGATGCAAGGCACATATCAGATCAGTGGCATGACTGTCGTTGACTATATGGATGCATTCAAGAAGTTTGGCTACAAGTATGGCACACAAGAGAGCTATAAGCTTGATCACATCGCATACACTGTGTTGGGTGAAAAGAAGCTAGACTATTCTGAGTATGGCAACCTAAACGCACTGTACGAACAGAACCCACAACTGTACCTAGACTATAACCTTAAAGATACAGAACTGATCCAACGTTTCGAAGATGAGACAGGTTTGATGTCTCTTGTTATGACTGTTGCTTATGGCGGTGGTGTAAACTATCAAGATGCATTTGGTACTGTGGGTATTTGGGAAACAACACTATATCGTCGCCTGATGAAAGATGGTAAGGTTCCACCAGTTAAGGGTGAAGCAGGTCAACGTGCGGGTGAACTTGTCGGTGGCTATGTAAAAGACCCAAGAGTTGGTATGCATCCATGGATTGTATCGTTCGATCTTAACTCTCTGTATCCACACTTGATGTTGCAGTACAATATGTCACCTGAGACATACTTGGAAAACGAACGTAAGCAAGTATCCCAAGATATGGTTCTTGAAGGTCGTTTCCAAAACAACGATGCATCTATGTCTGTGGGTGCTAATGGTGCTTGTTTCAGTAACAAGTTTAAGGGTGTTATTCCTAGCATCATTGATGAATACTACAACAACCGTAAGGTCATCAAGCAGAACATGCTTAAGGTAGAGCAACAGTTGGAAGACGCTACTGATGCATCTGAGAAGTCACGACTGAAGCGTGAGGCTACACAGCTACACAACTCTCAGATGGCTATCAAAATTGCTATGAACTCATTGTATGGCGCAACTGCTAACGTGTACTTCCTGTACTATATTAACGACATGGCAGAAGCAATTACGACATCTGGTCAGTTGTCTATTCGATATGCACAGAAGTCCGTGAATGATTATCTAAACCGTATTCTCAAAACTGATACAGATTACATTGTGTATATCGACACTGACTCTATCTATGTTGATATGGCTCCAATCGTTGAGAATGCTTTTGGTACGGTAGACATTGATCGTAAGAAGGGCGAAGAGTTCCTTGATAAAGTTTGCCAAATGAAAATCGAACCAGTTCTTGAAGCTGGTTATGAAGACCTTGCTAAAAAGATGGGTGCGTATCGCCAAGCGATGTTCATGAAGCGTGAGAAGATTACAGACAAGTCCATCTTTATTGCTAAGAAGCGTTACATAATGAATACTCTGAACTCTGAGGGTGTACACTACGACAAGCCAAAGGTTTCAGTGACTGGTCTTGAGTCTGTACGTTCGTCAACACCTGAGGTGTGTCGTGACAAACTCAAAGCATCATTTGAGGTTATCATGAACGGTAATGAAGAATCAGTACAAGAGTTTATTGAGAACTTCCGTCAAGAATTCTATAACCTACCACCAGAAGACATTGGACGTAATAGCGGTACGCAAGAGATAGCTAAGTATATGGATAGCGTGTCACTTTATAAGAAGGGTTGTCCAATGCATGTTCGTGGTTGTATCCTATATAACAACGAAATAAAGAAAAGAAACTTGGGTAAAACGTATGAACCTATTGCTGGGGGTGATAAAATCAAGTTTGTTTATCTTAAAACACCTAATCCAATCCGTGAGAACATCATTTCATTCCCAGGACAACGACTTCCACCAGAGTTTGCATTGGCGAACTATATAGATTATGAAAAGCAGTTCGAGAAGGTGTTTCTAAGCCCAATCGAAGCGATCCTAGAGGCAGTAGGGTGGTCTGCCGTTAAAATCAATACCATTGACAGTTTTTTTGTATAAGGGGGGTTATAATGACTAAAGAAAATGATGAGTACCGTTTAGAGCTACTGAAAAAGCGACACAAGCATCTCCATGCTACAGTTGAAGCTTTGGAAGCTGAGAAAGCACCAGAAAAGCACACCAAGAAGATTAAAGTAGAAAAACTTAGGCTGAAAGATGAGATTACAATGCTTGAGAGTAAAATTAGCTTGCAAAGTCACTAATTGTGTGGTATAATGAATAACTACAACCATCCAAAGGAGTTATGCTAATGGCAACCCATTTTATATTTGATTTTGAAACTATTGGTACTAACTCACGAAAAATACCTGCAATTGATGTGTCTTACACTACATTTGAGTGGAAACGGTTTACAGAAAACCCATATACGTTTAAAGAGTTGGTTCTTGGGATGGAACAGGCTAAATTTGATATTAAGGATCAGATGACGAACCATGGGTGTGCATACAAGAAAAGTGATCTTGATTGGTGGTTATCGCAACCACCAGAACTTAGACAAAACCTCAAGCCATCAGCCAATGATCTGACTGCAAGTCAGTTTATAGAAAAGCTTGTAGATTATCTACGTTCTTCTAATAAGATTGAATGTTGGTGGTCGAGAGGTAATACGTTCGATCCCATTATCTTGGATCGTATTGCAGAAGATGCTGGCAAACAAAGTTTGCTGAGCCAACACTTAAAGCATTATGCTGTACGTGACACTCGTACATTCATTGATGCAAAATTCAACTTTGACATTGATCCTAATGGATTTATTCCTGTTAGTAACGTAGAGAAGTGGAATTACAACTTTAACGCCCATGACAGTAAGCATGATGTAGCGGCTGATATTTTACGCCTTCAGTCTATTACTAGGGCAGAGCATGACTTGGAGATAACTGAAATATGAAACTACAAATATCAATCGAAGAACTTCGAAAACACAAAATCTTTATTGGTACGCCAATGTATGGCGGTAACTGTAGTGGGTCATATACAAAATCGTGTACTGATCTAGCTATGATGTGTGCCGCTAACGGTATCGATGTTCGTTTTTATTACTTGTTCAATGAGAGCCTAATCCAAAGAGCAAGAAACTACGTAGTTGATGAGTTTATGCGCTCTGACTGTACACACCTTGTCTTTATTGATTCTGACATTGCATTTGACCCTCGTGACGTACTAGGATTGATTGCAATCCAAGTTTCTGATCCTAAGTTCAATATTGTGACAGGTCCGTATCCTAAGAAGACTATCGCATGGGAAAAGGTCAAGAAGGCTGTTGAAATCGGTAAAGCAGAAGACACGCCATTCGCATTGGATCAATACACAGCGGATTATGTTTTCAATCCAATTAATAAGCTTGCTAGTTTTAATCTTTCTGAGCCTCTTGAGATTGGCGAAGGTGGTACAGGCTTCATGTGTATTCCAAGAGAAACATTCGAGAAATACAAAGAAGCATATCCAGAATACTCATACAAACCCGATCATATCCGTACTGAAAACTTTGATGGTTCGAATGAGATCATGGCTTACTTTGATTGTATTATTGATCCAAAGACCAAGCGTTATTTGAGTGAGGACTACTTCTTCTGTCACAAAGCACGTGCCGCTGGGATGCAAGTATGGATGTGTCCGTGGATGCAAATCAACCACATTGGCTCTTATATCTTCAAGGGCAACATGGCGGCTATTGGCTCGTTGGGTGTATCAGCAACGGCTGATAAATCAGCTAGTAAAAAATCTTATAAAAAAGATTGACAACCACGAAAACGGTGATATTGTGCAGACATAGATAGCAACAAAGGAATGTTAAAATGGATGATGATCTGTCAATCTTTAAGGAATCTGCACGTAAAGCCGAAATCGACTCACTTATTTCCAAACTCCAAGAATCCGCTACCAGACGGTTTGCGGAATATAACGAATCATATATGGTAGGGGTACTCGAAAGTTTGCTAACAACTTCGATGATGGGAATGACTGAATGGCAATATGAGACAACATCAGAAGTCATCACCAATCTAACAAATATTTCTTGTGAATGAGGGGTTGTTGCCTATCAAAACATAATATTGCTTGACACGCATATTAAATTGTGGTATGCTGTGTTAATACAAACAAAAACAAAACAAAACTTGGAGACTATATAATGAAATTTTCTGAACGAACTCTGACAATACTCAAGAGTTTTTCCACTATCAACAAGTCGATCTTGATGGAAGCTGGGAATACTCTTAAGACTATTACACCAGAAAAAACCTTGATTGCCAAGGCGACTATTGCTGATAGCATTCCGTCTCAGGCATGTATTTACGATTTATCACGCTTTTTATCTATTTTGGGTCTTTATCGTGATCCTGACGTAGAATTCCATGATAAATACTTCTTGGTAACAGAAGGCAAACAGCGTACCAAGTATGTATTCGCAGATATCTCTATGATTCATGCGGCTCCTACCAAGGAGATTGAATTGCCGACTAAAGATGTTGAAGTGAATGTTGCATGGGATGATCTTCAATCGGTAATTAAAGCGGCGGGTGTACTTCAATTCCAAGAAGTTGCATTTGTCGGTGAGGAAGGTAAAATTTACCTCAAGGCAATCAGTAGCACCGATACAGGAGCTGATGATTATGGTATTGAAATTGGTTCAACCAATGATACCTTTAAGGTTATTATTAAGACTGAAAACCTTAAGCTATTGCCTCAAGACTATAGCGTAACTCTATGCGCAAAAGGCATTTCTGAGTTTAAAAGCCCAGATGCTACATACTATGTGGCAATCGATACCAAATCAACTTATCGGAAAGGATAATTAATATGAGCGAACAAGATCAACAACAACAGCAAGAGCCTGTATCAATCTCATTGCAAGATATTGCAACTGTGGTACAACTAATTGATGTTGTAAGTCGCCGTGGTGGCATTGAAGGACGTGAACTAGCAGGTGTAGGTATGCTACGCAACAAGCTAGAGATGTTCCTACAGCAAAATGCACCACAAGGTGAAGCACCAGAAGGTGGTCTGCCATCAGAAGCTCCAGCAGACATTCCTGCTGATGCTCCATTGGCTGACAAAGTATCTAACTAAGACTAAGCGATGTAGGCTCTCGCTATAAACCTACAACTTATTTTTATATGATGAAATGGTGAACACATGACAATTGATGCAAAGACGAATGAAGTATTGTGGGTCGAGAAGTACAGACCACAGCGAGTAGATGATACGATCCTCAGCCCAAAGCTGAAGACAACTTTTAAGAAGTTTATCGAAGACGATAGTGTACCAAACCTTTTACTCTCTGGTGGCCCAGGCGTTGGTAAAACAACTGTCGCAAAAGCTATGTTGGAAGAAATGGGTTGCGACTATATTGTTAAGAATGGTTCATTGAACGTAAACATTGATACACTGCGTTATGATATTTCAACATACGCATCCGCAGTATCACTTTCTGGTGGACGTAAGTATGTGATCTTTGATGAAGCCGATTATCTCAATGCTACATCAGTGCAACCAGCACTACGTAACTTCATCGAAGAATATTCTTCTAATTGTGGGTTTATCTTTACCTGTAATTTCAAAAATCGTATCATTGCACCACTACGTTCACGTATGTCTCAAGTAGATTTCTCAATTAATAATGATGAGAAGCCTAAGATGGCGATGAAGTTTTTCAAACGTGTATGTGCTATTCTTGACCAAGAAGAAGTCAAATACGATGCCAAGGTTGTAGCTAAGGTTGTAGAACAACACTTCCCTGATTTCCGTCGAGTATTAACTGAGCTACAATCATATGCGGCTTCTGGTAGTATTGACGAAGGTATCTTTGTTAACATCAAGCAAGAGACAGTCGAAGAAGCATTCCGTATGTTGAAAGCAAAGGACTGGACTAATCTGCGCAAATGGTGCGCCAAGAATTCTGATCAGTCTATGCCTGAGATGTTTCGTCGTATCTATGATATGGGAACTGAGAAGGTAGAACTACGCAGTCTTCCAGGATTTGTTGTGACTATTTCTGATTACATGGACAAGGCATCACGAGTCGCTGATCACGAGATTAACCTGATTGCGTTCATGTCCGAAGTGATGATGGAAGCTGAGTACAAATGAAGATCAAAGGCACAACTATCCAACCAGTACAACCTGTTTCCAAAACAGTTTTTGTCAAAGATAAACCACGCGAAGAGCAACCTGATAGGGCGGCTCGTTTCGCGCAGTACATGAAAGACAAGGAAAATGGGTAAGTGGGCTGATGCGTTATTCAGCAAAGTGATATGTTGGGAATGTAATAAGAGAATAGCGAAGAAAGACATCAACACAGTTAATGTCGATACACAGGATGGCAAATTGGACTTGAAACTTTGCGCAACCTGTGTTATACCGTTTAATGATATGTTGAAAGATTTGGAGAATACAATTGCCGAAAGAAATAACACCTTTTGATTTTATCAATGCGGCTTCGTTCTCTAAGGACGATCTCATTGGTGATCACGAAATTCCAGAACAAGCTGAGAAGCTGTATACGGCTTATATTGTCAATAAAGGGTTCTCGTGGTTTGAAGATACAGTTCTCCACGCCAACGAGATGAATATGAGGGCTAATCTATTTGGTGGCGCTCAATTCGACTACTATCGTGGTGCTTTGCGTAAACGTAAACGTTTCTCTAAGTGGTTCAAGCCAGATGTTGATAAAGACTTGGATGCTATACAAGAAGTGTATCAGTGCAATCGCACGGTAGCTAAAATGTACCAGAAAGCACTAAATCCTGATCAAATGGTAGAGGTACGCGCCAAACTAGAAACGGGGGGTTAGAGAAAAGCCAATTTAGCTAAATATATCAGATGGTCGAATTATTTGACGATCAGCATAACATAATAATAATAAAAAAAGGTGCTGTAGATTATGAACTCAGAAGATATTTTTAAAGGCGTAGGAATCGAGATTGCTCTTCCAACACCAGATAGTTTCCTAAAGGTAAAAGAAACTCTCACTCGAATTGGCATTTCATCAAGAAAAGAAAAAAAGCTATACCAGACTTGTCACATCTTGCATAAACAAGGTAGGTATGCTATACTACACTTTAAGGAACTGTTCATCTTAGATGGCAAGACAGATACCTTTATCGAAGAAGACGCATCAAGAAGAAATACAATCGTTAATCTTTTAGAAGAGTGGGGTTTGGTTTCTGTTATACAAACAGAAAAAGCTCAAGACCCAGTAGCTCAACTAAATCAAATTAAAATCTTATCTCACAAAGAGAAAAGCAATTGGACTTTGGAAGCTAAGTATAACATCGGAAAGAAGTGAAATGAATATTTATAGAATGAATGAAAAGGCAGAACTCCCAGAGTACGCAACAAAAGGTTCAGCCTGTTTCGATATCAAAGCATGTTTTCAGAATGGCGATATGCTCAAAGCTTACAATTCTTGGAACAAAGAACAATCTGTGGCAGTTAAAGGTGTTTCCACAGATCGTGACGCATTTCAGCTTCCACCAGGAATTAGGGTGCTAGTACCCACAGGATTAATTTTCGACGTACCAGAGAAACATGTTTTAAAACTATTCATTCGTTCTGGACTAGCCTTGAAGAAAGGTTTGTCTTTGTCGAATGGCACTGGAATTATTGATTCTGATTACACACTAGAGACATTCGTTATGTTACAAAACAACACCGACAGTCTTGTCAAGATCACTAATGGTGATCGTATTGCTCAAGGTATGCTTGAAAAAGTTGTTCAACTAAAAATTACAGAAACAACAAAGCCAATGGAATTGACTGGGCGAGATGGGGGTTTCGGTTCAACAGGAGAATAAGCTTATGCTTAAATACTTAATACCGACTATTCTATTATCAACAGGGGCGTTTGCTCAAGAAGTACCACCTTTCCATTCAGTACAAGCTTGTGGGACGATGCCTGATATGGCAGAACAAATGCGTGAATATGGTGAAGAAATTTTGTTTAATGGCAAAATTCTACAGCAACACATAAGTGGTCAACTTGTTGACACTGAATTTGTTTTTAGTACAAATCAAGACACAGGTTCTTGGACTATGATTTCCTTGTTTCCAAACGGTTGGTCGTGCTTAGTAGCTAATGGTACTGGTTTTGAGCCTTTTATTAGATAAATTTAAAATTACGACAAAGACACTTTATAAATAAAGGTGTGATGCCTAATGGGTCACACTACTTAATCTTGCTTAATAAAGGAGATAGCAAAATGAATAAACGTAGTTTAGACGGTAGACTAGATGCCGCAATGCTTAATGATCCATTCTTAATCGGGTTTGACCGAATGATTGAAAGAATGAGAGACACAGCCCCAAATCAACAGGCTTACCCACCCTACAACATCGTCAAGGTAGACGATGACCAATATGAATTGCAGTTAGCAATTGCTGGGTTCACCTATGACGATCTTGATATTCAGATCAAAGATGGGGTGCTAACAATCGAAGGCAAACAGGAAGACACAGATGAGAAACATTACATCCATCGTGGAATTTCTGGTCGTTCCTTCTCAAGAGTTTTCACATTAGCTGATACAGTTGTTGTGAATGGCGCTGACCTTATCGATGGTATCTTAACCGTCAAATTGGAAAACGTAATACCAGAAGCAAAGAAACCTCGTAAGATTGAAATCAATCGTGGGGAACCCCAGCTTCTAAAGGGGTGATGTCCTAAGCATCAAGTGGGGAGGCAACCGCCTTCCCATTTTTTTATAATATGTGCTAATACCATATTTACTTGACAGATTATAGTCATTATGATATAATATAGGTACATTTAAATTATGTAAGGAGATTAACACTAATGGCAGGTAAAACAGCAGTTGTGTTTTCATGCGCCCATAGTGACCCTCAAGTTAGCAACGAGCGATTTGATTGGTTGGGCGAATTAATCTGGGACGTAAAACCTGACTACGTTGTAGATTTAGGTGACGGTGCAGATATGAGGTCACTGAACAGTTTTGATTCAGCCAAGGCTCCGAAGAATTTCGTAAGCCAAAGCTATGAAGCAGACATTGAATGCTACAACGAAGCAATGGATCGTATGCGTATTAAGTTTAAAGCTAATAAACGCAAACGTCCTGCATATTACGGATTTGAAGGCAATCACGAGACTAGGATTAGAAGAGCTATCGCAATGGACCCTCGCATCGAAGGGGAGAAGTACGGTATTTCTTTTAAGCATCTTGGTACAGATAATTGGTTTGATGAATATCACGAGTACGAACATGACGCACCAGCCATTCATGATTATGATGGCGTAAGTTATGCACATTTCTTTACTAATGGCTATCGCCCAATGTCTGGTGTAAACCACGCTGCTGGCATTTTAGCTAAACGTTTTGGTAGTGCAACTTGTGGTCATAGTCATAAACGTGACATGAAAATTCGAGATGATGTACATCCATACGGAGCAATCGGCTTAGTTGCAGGTTGTTACAAGGGCGCACCCGAAGGTTGGGCAGGTCAGATGAACAAAGAATGGTGGTCTGGCGTTGTTATTAAACGTGAAATCGAGAATGGCATGTATGAGCCAGAATTTGTTTCACAAGAAAGGCTAAAAACAACTTATGGTAAAAAGTAAAACCAAAACTAATCTGCGTTCGGCTCCTATGTCGAGCGCAGAAATCGAACGGTTAGAAGATGAGCAAGCGGATAACGCTGACCAAATTCTAATTCAGCAATGGCTTGCTAAGAAGGAAAACAAAGTTGAAGTGTGTGACTACAATACTCGCACAGATGAAGAAGACATTGTTTACCATTGGAAGAAGAACAAAGCTAACAAAAAATCCTAATAGGAGATTATATTATGGCTACTGCGAATCCATACGACACACTCGTAGAAATTAGTGAAGAAGATTACTGCAATCAGATGATGCAAAACCCACTTGGTCGAAAGTGGTTTATCTGGCACAGAGAAAACCCTGCGTTTTTCGAACTGTTTGAACAGTTTACTAAAGAAGCAATCAGAGCAGGTCACACACAACTCAGTGGTTGGTTGATTATTAATCGTGTACGTTGGGAAACTGATGTTGTTACTACTGGCGACAAGTATAAGATTTCTAACAATTACGTAGCATTGTTTGCACGTTTGTTTATGATCAAGTATCCAGAGTACATCGGCTTTTTCACAACAAAGAAAATGTCCAGTATACCAGAAGATGTTTTTAATCCAACATAAGGAGTTTTGGCGTGGATAAATAAAACGTTACATTAAGTAACAACACACATACACACAAAGGAGACTATTATGTCTAACAAAAACCCATTTGAAATTCGTGCAGAAATGCTTCAACTTGCCAAAGATTATATGGATCAGCAATACCATATGAATATCCAGTTCACAGAGAAAATGGTGGAGCAAGGCAAACAAACCATGGAAGAAGTCAAAGAAACCTATAAGATGTATTCTATGGCTGATTTGATGGAAAACGCTAAAGAGTTGTATTCTTTTGTATCTAAAAAAGATTAATATCTAAAGGGGGTTGACAGCCCCCTTTTTTGATTCTATAACATACCAATAAACAATGAGGTACGTTATGCAAGAATTCGAAACACTTCTTAAAAAAGCTTATATGACTGAAGGCACAGATAAGTCTGTAGTCATCGCTGAATTGTGGGAAAAGTTCCCTGAGTATTGTGAGATGATGGGTCTTACTAACGGATTGAAAGGTTAATAATATGCGTGATGTTCAATATAAAGTTACTTATGCTATAGCCGCTTTGGCTGAGCCAGAAGTTCGCACCTTTGATACTCATGATGAGGCTACCGATTGGATTGATGAGTGCATCCAAGAGCAGATTGATTTTGCGCAAGATGATGCGAATGGAAACCTTACCGTTCGAGAAATTTGCGAAGTTCGTGATGACGTAATGTCTTTAATGCGTTTCGAAGAAGTTTTCTCTTGACAACATCGAATCAATATGGCATAAACTAAAGGTAACAAACAAAAGGATAGATAAAATGAAAAAATATAAAGTTTCTTTAAAAATAGCCGATACGTCTGAGCCAGAAGTTCGCATCTTTGATACTCAAGATGAGGCTACCGATTGGGCGGGGGCGGTTATCTTAGGGAAAATCGACATCATCCAAGAGCATGAGGGCAGAAAACTTACTGTTGCAGAATTTAACCAAGTTTTTGATTCACTGATGGAAAGTATGGTTCTCAGCGAATTAACAGTTGCTTACCTACAATAAAGGTAACAAAGAGAAAGTTGAAATTATGATTAATGTAGGTGATATGGTTTTTAGTAGTCGTCATGGATACGCTAATGTAACTGTGATTGAGATTGTCCCAGATATTTACCAAGGCAATAAGTATGGTGTTGATGTCAAATCAATTCCTATTGGGATGAAAGATAACTGCATCTTTGATCTTGATAATGGTCATTGGTCATATGGACACGATGTACATTCTTTGGAAAAAGATGAAGAAAGTTGTTGACAACCATTTAAATTGATTCTATAAGTAATATGTAATCAAAACGAAAGTGAGAATAGAATGTCTTTTGAAACCACAATGAACCACTTCTTCGCAATGAAAGATGAACTGAACATGAATACTGTTTGGAGCATCTATGATGTTGGTCTTAAAGATTCAGATCACGCAATTCTTACCAACAAAGCACGTAAGGTTGTTTACGAAACTGTCGATCCTAATGCTTCGCAAGAAGACTTGATGGCAGACATCAAAGATCGTGGTAAGCGCACTACCATCGAAGTTACTGCTTGGGCTGAGAACGGTACAATCAAAGCATTGTGGAAAGCCGCTGAAACTTGCATCAAACTAAGTGGTACGCATCACGCTTACATTGAAAACTTTGAGATGCAAGAAGACGGTTCACTTTGGCTCACAACAGGATCATAATATGGCTTTTTGTTATAAAGATAAAACATTTTGCAACAGCGATTGCACAAACACACAATGTCATAGAAACTTTTCACCACAAGTAAGTGCAGAAGCAGACGCTTGGGCAGAGTCATTTGGACTTGATTATGCACCAATTGCCCTATCAGACTTTTCAAATGATTGTGGTGGTTACCAAAAAAACCAAAAAAAGAGTTGACAACCCCACCACGATTCGCTAAACAGTAAGAGTAACCTTGAAAGGATAAGTTATGAATGATGAAATGAAAATTGAACTTGAAGCAATCACTTCTGACGTTGATACTGTAATTTCTAATCTCGAAGCCGCGAAGCGTGAGTCACAGCGTAGCAATGATAATATCGATCTGTATGACGGTATGGATGATGAAAATGAGCAAAAGATTAATCATCTCCAAGATGCTCTTGCTGACGCCACACACGATCTTGACAGCGCAAAAGACCAGTTGGTCAAAGTTGTTACTTATCTCGAACGTTTGGTTGAAGATAATGAAATCGCAGAGATCATGAAAAACATGATTTAAAAACAAAAAAGCCCTTGACTGGGCTTTCTTCTTTTGGTAATAATAAGTGTAATCAAGAGAAAGAGACGAATCAATGACTGTTTTAGTAAAAACCCCATGTGCCAGTGCTACTTTGAACTTCTTCGGTGTGTCAGGCACTACGTGGAACGACAGAACAGGTAAGAACGTTTGGGACAATACCTTACGTCGTAATGGCTTTGCTGTTCGTAGTCGTTTGTCTGCTTTAGGTAGCGCAACCACTGTTGGAGCCGCTAGACCAAAGATCAGAAAAATCGCCTCTAAAGATAAAGATATCATTGCGTTTGTTGCAAGAGTTGATGGTCATGTATTAGTGATTGATAGAGACGGTAACACTGTTGTCGATACCGATCCTAGAAAAAAAGACAAAAGAAGAATGTTTGGTTTTGTTGCTGTTTGGAAGAAATAGTTCTTGACAGCAACCACCGTTGATTCTATAAGTTATATGTAATCAAAACAAAAGTGAGATATCAAATGTCAAATTCTGCCGCAATGGATCATGCTCTTAAGCAAATCGAAATGTCATTTAATCCTGTACGCTCTGCAATCACAGATAAGAAATGTGCAATGATGCGTACTGTGACAATGTTAGCTGATCCTCATTGGGCGTCTCGTGCGTGGGGCAACGTTGCTGAGTACGACATCACTAACACTGATGAGTTAGTCGCCGCTATGATTGAATTGCGTGATGCAGAAGAAGAATTTGTTGGTCACGAATTTATTGTTGGCGCTGATTGGAATGTACGTGATCTTAATCGTGGTGTAGAAAAAATTGCCAATCTTTAAAATAAAGGGTTGACACTAAGTTAATTTGATTCTATAACATAAGAGTAACAAAAAGAAAGAGACAAAATCATGGCTTATATTTCACAAGAACGTAAAAAGCAGTTAGCTCCTAATATCAAAGCTGTTCTTAAAAAGTATGGTGCTAAAGGTACTATTGCTATCAAACATCACTCTTCTTTAGTGGTTAACATTTCTTCTTCGCCTTTTGATTTTGTTGGTGTTCGAAATGCAGAGACGAAAAAAGAATGTGAAAGAACTGGTCGTACTTATTATGAGAACACTAGTAACTATATCCAAGTTAATACACATTGGATTAGTGATCACTACGAAGGTGCGGCTAGTGACTTCTTGACTGAGCTTGTAGTAGCTATGAAAGGTGACGAATGGTTTGATCATTCAGACATGATGTCAGATTATCACCACGTTGATTTTTACCTAGACATCAACATCGGTAAGTGGAACAAGCCTTACGTTTGTATTCAAGAAGAAGCTATGGCGGCTTAGAAATTCTCCCTCGACGTGTTCTATTTGTATAAATAACACTATACCAAATAGAACACATGAGGATGGCATGCTAAACTTTAAAAGCTTTATGATCGAAGAAGAAACCTTAATCACTGAACAATATCTATCTGAACAGTATGACATTTTGATGGAAAAGATGATTACCTTTGGTGGAAAGACTTCCCCGAAATATGGTAATGTTGTTATTCTTGCGGGTGGCATGGCTTCTGGTAAAGGTTTTGTAAAGAGCAATCTTATTGGCGTTGATGGATATTCATTCGACCCTGATGCACTAAAACCGTTGGTTGCATCTGCACCGATTTTAGTGGCTAAGATTAAGCAAGAATTTGGAAGAGACGTTCCCGAATTAGCCAAAGATATGAACCCAAAAAATGCAACTATATTGCATAACCTCATTGGTAAAGAATTAAAGATTGGTGATCGTAGGTTAGAGGCATTATATAAATCTGTTACGACTGCCCCTCAAGATCGTAAACCAAATATCATTTTTGATTTCAGTTTACAAAAGTTTGATAAGCTTGATAAGACTATTGATGCAATCCTACCACTTGGATACGACAAGTCTAACATCCACATTGTGTGGGTTGTTAATGACGTTGAGGTGGCATCTGCACAGAACCAAGCACGTCCCAGAACAGCCCCAGAGGACTTGCTGAGGGCTTCTCACGCGGGTGCGTCCCTATCCATGCAGAAGCTTGTCTCTATGGGCGAAGGCATTGGCAGATACCTTGATGGCGAGATCGTTATTGCTTTCAATAAAGTTAAAGTCGATAACGAATTGGCAACAGGCATTAAAGTTAAAGATAAAAAATCAAAAGGTAAAGTACAAGGCGCTAACATGCCAGTACAGACAAAACGTGGACTTAAGAAAGTTGGTGCGGGTTCTACAGGACAGTATTTGAAAGATGCTGAATACGTTTACCTAAAGCGCAAAGGCAAAAAGGTAACATCAGTGAAGAATTTAGCAACTGATATTATCAGAAAGATTAAATCGTATGTGCCTAACCCAGAGATTTGGAAATAACAGTGAAAAGTTTTAAAACACATTTGTCAGAACTAAAAGTTTGGATGCCACCAAAAGGCTCTGGCTTGGGGATTGCTAGAATTAACATGCCACAAGTTAAGGCAGATGATTACCCAGATTACATAAAATACTTAGAGAAAATGGGAATTGTTTTCAAAGCAAAGACTATTGACCCAAATAAGCTTTTGCCTATTCAAAGAGAATTTAATATTCAAGGTGTCGAACGATCATTGTCCAAAATGGCATCACTTGTCCCTGGGGCGAAAGACAAATCTATTATCATATCAAAAGATAATTACATTGTGGATGGACATCACAGATGGATTGCTTATAAGAATGTTGGAAAGAATATTAATGTCATGCAAGCAAATGTTGATATGAAAAAACTTCTCGACGCCACGAACAAATACCCAAAGGTATATAATAGAAGTAATCAAAATAAATAACTTGACAATCATTGTTGCATAGTTTAGTTATGATGAGTAAACAGAATCACTAAGAAAGTAAATACTATGAGCCATACACCAGAAGAACTAGAAGAAATGATTGCCGAGATGATCCCTTTGATTGCTCAGCACAAAGCAAATGGTAAAATGTCTACCGCAGAAACATGCGAGAAGATCAAGCAAGTCTATGAGAACGAATTACATTATGTGTTGACTGGCGAGGAAATCACTATGCCATACGAAGAATGGTATGATGGCTAACAACCAAGGAAGACAAAAATGAAAAATTTTAAACAACATTTGGCAGAAGCTGAAGCTAAATCATGTGACTTGATTGGCATGAAACAAATCAAAGCATTCGAAAAGATTGTTGATCAACTCTTTAAGAAGTATGATATTGACTTTAACTTCACACGTCACTTTGGTGATCGTATGAGTGATGAGCGTAATACACCTTGTATCACACTCAAGGAATTGGCTGAGTTCATCAAGAAAGTTTACGCACAGAAAGGCAAGTCTTTGAAAGACGTTGCAGGTGCTGAAGCTGTTCTTAAAGACATCCAAAAAGATTTAAATATTCCAGTTGCAGTTACATACGACAGACGAAAAGACGAATTCGATGTTGTTATGAAAACAATTATGCGCAAAAAGAATTTCAAAAGCCCAGATAAATTTATCAATTACAAGTAAAAAAGACTTGACAAGTGTTTAATAGTATGGTATAATAGGGTTAACCCTTATGATAATAAATGATTCGTTTAAAAGGTTTTAATATGGAAAGATTGTATCTACTATCATCATTTGTATTAGTTGTTATGGTAATGTCTCAATGGACAATAGCAACAATATTAATGTTACTTATCTTAGCAACACCAACATCTATCTTTGGTTCATATCTTGTATATGCAACATTCACACGTAGAAAAGAAGATGGTTCAATTGCATTCTTAGTGCCATTCTTATTTGGTTTAGCTCTAATATCAGTAACAGTTAAATGTTTATCAGTGATCTATCAGATCATCTAAGTCAGTGTAGGTTTGCTAACCTTGAAGATATCTAGGCGTCATATCATAAGGTGGTAGGGTTCAATTCCCTAACTGACACCAAATCCAATTAAATTAAAATAACGTTCATTTAGTGCTTGACAGCACCCTTCAATGATTCTATAACGTATGTATAAGTTAATCGAAAGTCTTTGAAAGGACATTAAAATGAACGTATCAGAAATCAAAAACGCAATGATGACAATGACACAAACAGAGTTGTCACAGATCATGAACATCGCTCAACAGATCAAAGCGATTAGCGCTCAAGCCACTTTTAATGTTGGTGACTCAGTTTGGGTTGTTCAGAAAACAAAACGTACTCAAGGCGTCATCGAAAAGATGAACCCTAAGAAAGCTGTCGTGTCTATGCGTGGATCACGTTACACTGTTCCTTTCTCAATGTTGGAAGCGGCATAAAAATAGGGGGTTGACACCCCCTTCTCAATTTGGTATAGTTTAAAAGTAACAGTACGAAGGAGTACATATATGAGTAAAATCCCTTTTGGAATTATCATGCGTGGTCAGAAAGACTATGTGCATAGTGAATTGTCAAACTTCATTGAGTGTGCTGAAGGCATTGAGCCTAAGTCTCTGTGTGACAGCTACGTTGAGTTCCTTGACGAATTTCTGTCTGGTAACATTAAGAAGTCTACGATGGTAGACATTAATATTCTAAAGGAGTTCCGTGCTGATCTCGACAACCGTGCCGACATCGATTACCGTGAAGGACATTGGGATGATGAACCAACTATCTATGCGGGTGGTAAATACTTTGCCAAGATTGCAGATAAACTTAGGGCGCATATTAATGCGTCTGCATAAAGAAGAGGGGGCTTAGCGCCCCCTTTTTTTAATTTGAAAAGTAAGGTAGAAAGTTTTGATTCACAGTGTGACCGCTACCACCACCACCAATAACTGACAAACTATTTTGAGATTGCGCACCTTGGACGTTGTTTACTGTAACTGGATTGTTCTGTGGTGCATTGATCACGGTCACGCCACTTGTTGCTTCCATACCACCTACACTTCTGTTCTTAACAACAGTTTCAAACATTCTTAAGAACTGACCTTCTGGTGAGCTTTCATTAATTACAGCCTCATTACCATGAAGCATCGAAAGAGTTCCGTTGCCAAAGTTTCGGAAGCCACCAGAACCCCTACGAAATGATGTGCCATTAAATTCAGCCATTGATGTAAAAAATGCTTGTTGTGATGGTGTCAAAGCACCAAAGTTTTCCATGCCGAGCATCACTTGGTCGCCGCTTTCGCCAGCTTGTCCCACTAACCTCAGGTAAGCTTGAGCCGCCAACCCTCTTATTTCTGGGTTATCACTGCGTAACGTTGTTTGAAATCCTTCAAGTAGTTGATCTAAGTTGACATCATCTCTGTCCTCTCCAAGTGAACCTATCAATTCCTCTGTAGTATTGTTCAAAAGATTTCTGATGCTTGCCCCATTTTGAATAGCTTTATCGTCAACAGCCGCCGCGATTGCTTCTCCCACCGCTTGTTTGGCTGCTGGGTCTTCTAACGCATTTACAATCATATCTTCTGTTAGTGTTCCGTTATTCAATGCAAGTGCCATTGCTTCTTGTGTTTTCATTGCAGGGACTAGGGCAGATGAATCGGTAGCACCCGCATCATCAATAATACCACCTACATCACCACCAGTTCCACTTTCATTGCCAAATATTTCGTCTAACAAAGAAAGCCTTCTTTGCGCTTCGGCGGCGGCTTTAGCTTCATTTTCTTTAATCCAATTGTAAATTGTTTTGCCTACAACGAAAGCAAGACCAACAGCCGCCACAATTATCATGCCAGTAGGACCAAGACCAAACATCATTGCTAAAGTAGCCCCACCAAGAACTGCTTGAGTTGCATCTACTGCAAAGTTTGCGACATCTGGGTCTACGCCAGCTTGTTCGATCAGATATTCTTCTACCTTACTACCATAAGCAATAGCCAATCCTGTGACAGCGGTAAGAATTGTACCTCTGATGCCACCCAAACCAGCCAAAGGCGCTCTAGGTCCTCTAGGTCCTCCCCTGTTGTTCACACCTGATGCTAATCCAAAAGCGGCTTGCCTAGCCGCAAAACCTACCATACCACCACCAATCAAAAGATTAGGTAGGTTCCCTAACCATTCTTCAAATGTAGTAAGAGCCGCTATCATACCGTTAAACTTTTCTTTGAAACCTTCCCAATTAATATCCTTGAATGAATCTATAAATTTTGTGAACCCACCATTGGTCTTCTCATCTATGAAACCTTTTAATACGTTATACCCCACAAACAAGCCAGCAGCACCTATGGCAAGATTTTTCATGCTAAATGCACTTTTTACTGCATCCCCAAACTTGTCAATTTTAGTGTTGTCTCTGCCTTTACCTTCTGAAAGGTTTTCTTCTTGGATGACCTCAGCATCTCGTTTTAGTTCGTCGAACTGCTCTTGGTTCTTTTGAAATTCAACGGCTCGTTTAGCCATGCCCAATTGCATTTGCATCATCTTAGTTTGTTCTGCTGAGTTCGCACTAATAGATTTAAATATACCCTCGAACCTGTCGAGTTGTATTTTTACAGAACGAACAGAATGCGTACCACGATTACGGCTCAACTCACCCTCTGCTTTTAGGCGGTCAATTATTGCTTGTGTTTCTTCCGACAATTTTGCCATGTCTTATCCTTATTGGTTCTTCTGCGATTCGTTCTGTTTTTCTATATGGTCAACCAACATCCCAAAATATAAATCACGTTCATATGGTAGCAAACCTTCTACATCTGATATTGAGTATTTATGATGCTGAACCATAGCAAATACGGTTTGATAGTAATTGCCCAAGTTTGTGTGGCTCAACATTAGATAAAAAAACTACGCATTCCTTCTATTACAAATGTTTTATCTTTACCTTCTTTATTCTTATACTTCATCTCATGTCTTAGCTTTGGCATTGTTTCGAAAAATGATTGTATTTTCTTAATTACACCGCCATCAAGATTATCCATAAATGCGTCAATGTCAGTATTTTCATAATCTTTGAAATAGTGAACTTCATCCTCAGATGCGATGTAGTCCAAACATGAAATCATAACAAAATAGTTTACCAATGGGTCGCCCTCATCCATCTTAATAATCGCTGTAAACTCATCTATCGTTGGGTATTTTAGAAAAAGACTATATGTGTCATCAAGTTCAATTTTATTAGTATGAGATTCGTCTTCCATAAACTTGACATTATCTGCATCAATTTCTAACTGAATTGTCTCTTCTGTTTCTGGGTCTTTGATTTGAAATGTGATTGTGTTATCAACAGATCGTGACCTCAGCACCAGAAGTACATATTCCAAATCAAACATAGCAAATTTAGATATGTCCTCATCAATAATACAGTTGGTAACCACTTGCCTAGCCGCTAGAATTTCTTGTTCTGCATCGTTTGATTCTTGTGCAACCAAAAGAATTTTTTCTTCTTTAACGGTAAATGGTCTGTACTTTAATTTCTTTTTTGTTGATGGCAATTCCATCTCAAAAATAGGTATGTCAATTTTAGGTAGTGGCATGATATAAATTTCCTTTCATGATCATCCGAATATACGTCTGCTTAGTGAGCTAATGTCGTTCACTTTTCTTGATACGTTATCAAAATCGTTGCTTATTCTAGTGTACTTATTAACCGCGTCTTGTATTCCACGTGGTACTATGTTTGATCCTATCATTTGACCCAATTCACCAATATTGTCGATCAAGTCTATGAGTCCATTTCCACGGTTGAAACGTGATGATGGTGAACCAACTCTTTCTCCAGATAGTTGTATTCTGTCATATTGGAAGCTAACTGGAAGGACAGCAAAACTATCTGTGTTTTCCCAAGCTAAGTCCACATCCCCCATCATACCTGGAAATGCGTTATCCAAAATGGTTTCGTAGTATCTACCAGTGTCGAGATAATCAGCCGAATAGTGTTTAATTATGACACGACAGGCGTATTCATCTTTGTATCCAATTTCGAATGGGAGCATTCCATCAACTTGTGAAAAAGGTCCTCCTGCCGTAGAGTAGTTTACAATTCTTTGCGCCCATGAATGGAAGAATGTGAGCATCTGTGCATCAGAGTCCAACATAAAGATTGCTTGTACTGGTTCTGGGTTTAAGCTAGTTGGCATCATTTTTCTTTGTTGTGCCACTGCTTCGTATGACGCCATACCAATAGTAAGTCCTGGGATAGCCACGTTCTTGCAAAAGAATGTCAAGTCTCTCGAATCTGCTGATGATGTGTTGAACGGAAAGTTGACAATTGTAACTTCGAATAGCGAACTGCGTGAAGGACCGCCAAAGCGATCCATCTGTGTTTTAAAATCTGATATGCTAAACGCCATTATCTGCCCTTTATGATAGCTCTGGAATCTTTCCAGACTTGTGCTTTGGTAGCTCCAACAAACTTTTGGCTTGGTAAGAACAATGCGATATCCCACTCAGTGGGTTGGATATAAACAAACTTTGTTCTTACTTGGCTCATCAAGTAGTGCTTCACTGTGGGCTTGAACATGTTGAACTTTGCCGCGCCCGATAATATATCATAATTTATTTTTAGTTTAGTCGCTTCTGTGTAACTCTTGTTGTTCGCCGTGTCATATAGAGCATCCATTAACTTTGCTCTTAACACAGGTGGTAAATAGTGTAGGTTGATTCCTAAGAACCCACCCTTTGCTTTATTTATGGGAAAAATTAGCGGATAGTTATCATAATATGGTAATTTAGATTTGTCAGCTTTATGCTTAGGATCGTACATGAATGTATACATGTTGCCCAACCTAAATCTGTTTTCATAACGATCTCTGCCCATCTCTTTGATTAGCTTTGTTCCCTCAGCCTGTTTCTTAGTAACAGTTGCGGCTTGATCACGATACCACTTACGTGCTTCTTGGGTACGAGCAGGCATTTGTCCTGATCTAATACCTTTCAAGAGGATATCGTCGAATACTTTTGCTACCATTTTATTTTATTCCCAGTTCTTTTTCTGTGTAAATAACAAATTGCCACCCACGCTGAGCGCAGAATTTCCTAGCGGCTTTCCATTTTGCATCATTAATCCCAAAGGTTTTAACCTCATTCAAATACTTCCTTGATATTCTACCAGTCTTGGTAGCGTTCTTCTTAGACCTATCAGGCGGTCTTGTTTGTGCATAAGGTTTAATCTCAATCATTATAGTTGCAGACGTGCCATCGCCAGTTTTCTTGTTGACAATTACATCAGGATAGTACCTATGGCGTCTTCCGTCAATAGGAGACATGTAAGGAACTACAACTTCTTCCGACTGCCACCACAATACATCAGGGTGAATGTCCACGTATCTAAAGAACTTGAACTCCCACATAGACCGATAAATGATCTTTGTTGGGTCGCCCTTGTATTTAGAAGGGTTTTTTGGACGAAATCTACCACTATGTGCCATGATATAATAAAATTAACCTCTCAGTGTTATATAAATAGACTTATACAATACTATTTATAAGAAAACAGTCAGGGATTCTCAATGTTCAACGGCATCAGACATAATAGACCAGAAGTCTTCGAAAGAAGAAAGTTGGGCGAAAGCAGAACTTCTTATCAATCATTTCCAGCACAGCCACATCCACATAGCATGTTGATGGTATTTAAGAAATATGATTACGCTAAATTTGCAGATGGTTTTAATACTCGTGATGATACTAAGGTGACACGTGGTGGAAGGGCTTCTGGCGTAGGCTTGAGGTCTGCAAATGCTATTGAATTGCCGTTCCCAAAAAATCTTCAAGACGCAACTGATTTGAGAATAAATGGTTTTGAACGCGATCCATTCGTTGAAACTATCGCATCTAAACTAGCATCATTTGCTTCTGGTGGTGACGTCTCCGATGTCCCAGGGCTACTTCAATCATCTGGTGCTGACTTGGCATCGGCTTTGTCTGGTGGCAGTGTAAGTGGTGGTCTTAATAGTATTGCAGGTAAATTTCTGGGTACTTCCATTACAGATGTTGCATCAGGCGCTCAATACCTATTACGAAATAGCCCACTAATGTCAGGAACAATGGGCAAGTCTGTTGACATCGCCACTAATCAAACATTGAACCCAAGAGAAACCCTTGCGTTCGAAGGTGTGAATTTGAGAAGCCATCAATTCACTTGGGAGCTTTTCCCTAGCAACCAAACTGATTCAGAACGTATTCGCAATATTGTACACATGGTTAAAAAGAACTCTTTGCCCACAGTTACTGACTTGGCAGGAATATCTAAAGCGTTCTTGCAATACCCATCTACAGTTGATCTGTATTTACTTGGTGTTAATGAAGACCACTTTATTAAGTTCAAAACATCTATGGTTACTCAATTTACTGTTGATTATGGAGCGGGTGGTGGCGTTGCTATCATGAAGGGTGGTAAGCCTGCTGGTGTTCAAATTTCAATGTCATTCCAAGAATTAGAAATTGAAACAGCACATGATTACGGCACAGAATCTAATGACATCCAACAGAGTGTATTGCATGACACAGCAGTTTCTGAAGGGAACGTACCATAATGACTAAATATTTTAAGCAATTTCCAGTAATAGAATATGAAGGTAGGTTAGTGCGTGACATCACACGCAGAAGTAGCTTCACTAAAGAAGTTTCCAACAACCCACTTCTTCATTTGCCATATACGATTAAAGAAGGGCAAAGACCAGAAGATGTTGCTGAGTTCTATTATGGGTCTACTGATTTCACATGGTTGGTTTATCATTCTAATAACATTATGGACCCATATCACGAATGGCCTAAATCGGAAGCAGATTTTAACAACTACCTCATCGATAAGTACGGTGAGCAATCAGGCTTGATTGGCGAAGATATCGTTGATTGGACTAGAGATGATAATGATGAAAATATCATCTATTATTATAAAGAGGTGTAATCAATGGCAGTAGATATTGTAAAACTAGCCCCAGAATCGTTTAGAACGATTTACCTTCGCAAAGAGGATCGTATCATCTTGCGTACTGAGCAAGGTCGTAAAATTATTATCAAAAGAATTATTCCAGATGAATGGAAGCCTTGGAAAATTTACGACCAAGAATTAGTTGATAATAACAACAAGAAAGAAATATTCTTGGTTGATAACCAATTCCTCCCACAAATATCATCTAGTTTTATTAAAAAGATGAGAAGTAGCTAATGGCAGGTACTGGTGAATTTGCTCCATCTGTATGTGAGGTTCTAAACGCTGTTATAACTTCACATTCTGGGAACAAAAAAGAAGACATAGCAAATATGGTGACTAAGTTTGAGATTTCTCAGTCTATGGATGCGGGTAGCTATAATGGTAGCATTACTATTCAAGATACTGTTGGGTTTCTCGAAGGTTTTCCTCTGAGATCAGAAGAAATGCTTGAACTCAAGATCAAAGCTTTTGATTTGAATACTGAAGTCAACCTAAAAACCCACGTATTTAGAATTGATAATATTCAAGCGAGTGAAAGTTCTAGTCAGGTAGTGTATAACATTAACTTCGTTTCTAACATTTCTTACAATGCATCAAAGAGAAGAATTACTAAGGCATACGATAGTTCCGTCAGTGATATTGCCAAAAAAGTTTTCAATACATATTTTGCGAGTCTAGGTTCGACGAACTATCTTGATCCAGATAATGGAAATAGAGTTAATGAGTTTGCAACTGCAAGGCACACTATCTCTGAGGAACCAGAAAGAAGCTTTTTTGTACAACCAACTATGAACACTACTAGGTGTGTCATACCAAATATGATACCAACAGAAGCTATGAATTTTCTATACACTCAAGCATATCAACCAGAAACGCCTTCAAACTCATTTAAGTTCTTTGAGACTTTAAAAAACTTTTATTTTGCAACTGACGAATATTTTATTAAGAGTGCGAGAACCAGTGACCTTATTGATCTATTCTATTCGCCAGCAGCTTCTGTTGAGGGGACTGATCCCAATGAACAAGTAAACAGGGTTGAAGAGTTTACAATCATATCAAAAGGCATCGACACTGCGTCTGACATGTTCTCTGGTTCTTATCGAAACAAGGTAACCGAAATTGATCTTGTGAGAAGAGAAGTAAACGTTTATCCATTCGACTTCTCGACGGATGCAAAGTACATTGATATGTCAGGCAATCCACGCAATCTTGCAGACAATCCACACACAGCGCAATTCAGAGAAGACACATTCACTGATGAAAACGCAAAAGACTTTATGGTTTTTAAAGATTACCAACAAAGTGGGGATATACCAAGTTCATTGCATACAGAAAGGTTCGTCTCACAAATTATTTCTAATAGGATTTCTTACCATGAACACCTTCATAATACACAACTGTCTTGTATTATGAAAGGCAGACTAGATATTATGCCCGGTATGATTGTAAATTTTGACATCAAGTCTTTGGATGGCATCAGCAACTTGTCTCGCAATGAAACGCTTAGTGGTAGATACTTAGTGGAAAAAACTCGACACGTCCGTGACGATCAGAATGTTTTGAGCGCAGTAATTAAATTGGTCAAGTTTGACTGGAGCAAAGGTGAAGTAGATGAGTGATTATGGATTAGGAATTAAAGACCCATTATGGTTTGTTGGGGTTATCGAAGATAATGACGATCCGCGTAAAGAGGGTCGGGTTAAAGTAAGAGCCTTTGGTATTCATGGAACTAATAGTGATGTTGCTACAGAGGACTTGCCTTGGGCTATATGTATCCACGGCGGTTACGATGTTAATATTGTGCCAAAGACAAACTCTTGGGTATTTGGTTTCTTCATTGATGGACGTGGCGCACAACAGCCAATGATAATTGGTGTGATACCATCACAGATGACTAAAGTTATGAACCCTGAGGTGGATGGATGGGGTGCGTTACCAAGAGATAATGGCGCATTACGTGCAGAAGGTTCAGACCCAGAAAGTTTTGGTCAACCTCAAAATCACAGACTTGTTCGTGGCGAGTACATTGATGAGACTTATGTTCTGCAACAGCAAACTATGCGTACTAGAGATGTGAGAGTTGGTGGAGATGATAGTGATTCAAGAACGTGGTCAGAACCCCCAACAGCATACAACGCAACATATGGATTTAACAGAGTTATTCATTCTGGTGCAAACTCGATTGAAATAGATAGCACCCCTGGTTCTGAGAGAATTATGATCTGGCACACGTCGGGGTCTTATGTTCAAGTAGATAGTGCTGGAACCAAATGCGATAAATCAGTTAGCGATAAGTATGAAGTAAACGATAGAAACCAACACGTATATGTTGGTGGCATGAGTACAGTTACAATTAACGGCAACAGCTACGTACATGTAAACGGCAATAAAATCGAAGAGATAAATGGCGACTTACAACAGCTAGTACATGGCAATCATCTCCTTTCTGTTGGTGGTCAATCAACAATGCAAGCTGGCAACCAAGTACAAATTCGTGGTGCTGATGTTAAGATGGAAGCTAATGTGGGTACTATGTCTATCAAGGCTGAGAAAGAACTACAGACTGAGGCTGGTATTGGTTGGTATGCAAAAGCACCATTCGTTTGGGCAGAAGCAACACAAAATATGAATGTCAAGGGCAATAACATGAATTTGTTTGCCACGACAGAAATGAACATCAAGTCGGCTGATCTTAATATCATTGGTACAGGTACTGCCGATATGAGGGGTGGGGTATTGACACTTGGTTCTGATGGAAATCTTCATGTTAAAGGCGATACTGTTTACGTGGATGAAATTGTTCGTATGGCTGAAGGTGGTGCGGCTGACGCACATGCTGATGGTGACATTGCAACCGCTGAGGCTTCTAAAGGTGCAAGTAAGGTGGAAGCACCAGAACCAGTGACATTAAGTACAGATGTAGCCCCCGCAGACCTTCCTTCTGCTAGTGGCGAAGGAATTGCATCACAAGATGATGGTTCTGATGATGGTGGGACGCTTGTTTGATGATAAATATAAGTAACAGAGACTAGGGAAAAGCAGTAATGGAAAAGAACTTAACCAATCGTGATTGGTGTTTAAGTCCAGATGACGAAAAGGTGTTTAAAGCCTCGCCTCAGGCGTTGGCTAATTCTAATGGTGAACTCACTTTATCCCAAATTGAAGTTTTTGAAAATTCGTTCGCAAAAAATATAGTTGCTGACTCTGAAAGTAATCTTATTGTCTTGGCGGTTAATAAATACGGCGACACATTTGCGGATAACCTAAACCTAATAAACAATACCATCAACACGAATACATTCGTGACTGCGAATATTCAAAATTATACATTGCTCCAAACAAGAATTTTAAATGGTCCAATATCTCAAATTGAATTTGCACAGTTTCTTAAAGAATATAACTATTCGCCCATATCAGCTAACTTCTCTGCAAATCAAAACCCCCCTAAGTTTTTAAGAGAGCTTGATGACTTCTACAGAGGAAGTTATGCAGATTCTGTTCTGGGTGGTTTCTGTTCGGTTTTGCCAAATGTCTTTGGCGCAATAGGCGGTTTCTTTATTATTATTGGTCAAGTTGAGGGTCTTATTGGTGATGCTCTTAGTTTCATCTCTAAAATTAGGAACATCGAAGACCCACTTAAAGCTTTGTTTGAAGCGATTAAAGTGAAGGCTCTCATAGAAGCAATTAAAAAGAAAATAACTGATGCGGTTATGGGTACTATAAATAAGATCAGGGACGCCATACAAAACTTTAATATGGCTGACATCATGGGTAATGTAGAGAGTTTTATTCAAGACAAGATTGTCGGTAAAGTTGAAGCAGTTAAAGATCAGATTGGTAGATTTTTTTCTGAAGAGAATTTAAATAAAATACAATCTAAACTACAAGGTATGATTGATTATGCAGTTGGTTTGTTTGACAACCCATCCTTAGAAGAGATCATGTTTTTGATGGCACGTATTTGTGGTTTTGCTGCTGGTGTAGAAGCTATTATTAAAGGAGTTAAATCTCCTCTTGATGCCATTGCAGATGAATATGAAACTGCACGTAACACAATCAGGTCTGCTACTGGTCAAGTAACTAGTAGTGTAGTTGAGGCTGGTGGTATTAGGTTTAGTGATGAAGAAAGAGCTAGAAGAACAAGAGAAGCATATGACGTGTGGACAGCACCAAATGACGATATTGCTACGACTTCACTTCCTGATGTCGATCTTGAAACTGACGCGACACGACCACCGCCAATTCAAGTGCCAGACTGGATAGCCTCGCAAGAAGGTTATGGTAGGGAATACATACCAACTTGGGATGAGATTAAAAACAATAACCATCCTGTATTCAATCCAGTTGGTGGTTGGGTGCGCAATATTTGGCCAGGCGAAAGCGAACCAATTCTTGGCTCCTTGGGTTGGACTGGTGGTGAACATACTATGACGACAAAGATATATATTTTGAGACTGAATAAAAGAATGAATGAATTGCACCCTGGGTTTGGCTCGTTTAGGATAATGAGCCTTTATAGAAATGAAAAATACCAAAGGTATTTGAGAGATATAAGACGCAATAGTGGTGTGGCACTAAATTCTCAACATCTGTTGGGCAAAGCTGTAGATATTGCTGTTAGTAGTTGGACTAGACAAATGCGAACCGACTTGGTGAATGAGGGCAGAAGAATAGGATTTACTAGTTTCGGATTTTATCCTACAAAGAATTTCATCCACTTGGATTGGAGAGCGCAAAGTGATGCAAGAACTTGGACAAAGCCGGAGGGGGCAAGATGGTCGTAAATTTAGTATCAAATAGACAGAAGAAGATTTCGATATACGCAGATTTCAAGAAAGACCTTGAGATCAGCCCATTGTCTCAGGACTTGACTGTATTCAAAGATGAAGATGCCGTTAAGGAATCTATAAAAAACCTACTTCTCACTGATCGTGGTGAAAGGTTAATGCAACCGACAATCGGTGGCAATCTTAGAGCTATGTTGTTCGAGAACATCACGCCAGGAGTTTTGACTCTAATCGAAGACCAAGTACGCACAACACTTGAGTTGCACGAACCAAGGGCAGAAATAATTGATGTGGAAGTTTCGTCAAACTTAGACGATAATGTGGTCAAGATTAGAGTTCAATTTTACATTTTAAATAATCAACAGCCTATATCGGTTGATGTATTTTTAGAGAGGACCAGATAAATGGTTAAGCTAAACATTTCAGAACTAGACTTCGAGGCAGTAAAGTCGCAGTTCAAAGAGTATCTGCAAAGCCAGACGCAATTTAAAGACTATAACTTTGATGGATCAAACATGTCTGTATTGCTTGACGTCTTGTCTTACAATACATTTCAAAACAACTTCTACACCAACATGGCGATCAATGAGATGTTCCTTGACTCTGCCGTGATGCGCAACTCAGTTGTTTCACACGCCAAGGAATTAAATTACCTTCCACGATCAAGAAGATCAGCGAAAGCTGTGGTGACGGTTACGTTCACAGATTCAACAGCGACGGGTCAATCTATTACAATTCCACAATACTCACCATTCACGACGATACATAACGGCGAGAACTTTGAGTTTGTTACCGATAAAGCTTATGTTGCGAAGAAAACCGCACCTAACACATTCGTTGCTGAGGGCGTGGAAATCTTTGAAGGTCAGATGTTAGCAAGTTTTGAGCGTGAGGGTTTCTTTGTTGATGAAGATGGCATCTTGCGCGTGGTACTTTCCAACGAAAATGCTGACACCGAATCCATTTCGGTCTTTGTTGATGCTGAGGCTACAGAAAACGAAAACGTGTTCTTGCGTAAGAACGACATCTTCGGTGTTGGTGCGGTTGATAAAGTATTCTACATCGAACCATATTACGATGGTCGCTATACAATTTATTTTGGTAACAATATTTTTGGTTTCCAACCAGCAGAGTTCGAAGATATTAGAGTGCGCTACAGAATTACATCTGGTACTGAAGGTAATGGTGCTAAATCATTCTCAATGGCTACCAACTTTGGCAGTGCTGTAGTAACAACAACCCAACTAGCGGCTGGTGGTGCTGAGAGGGAAACTATTGAAAGCATTAGATACTTTGCTCCCAAGAGTTTGCAAATTCAAGAACGTGCAGTTACTACATCAGACTACGAAATTCTTCTGAAAACGCAGTATCCAGAAATCCAAGCGGTTGCGGCATATGGCGGCGAAGACCTTGAACCACCACAGTTTGGTAAGGTTGCTATTTCTGTATACCTTGGTCAGGGACAAGAAAGTTTATCTAATACTCTTTCTAACACATACATTCAGTATTTGAAAGAGAGAAGTCCACTTGCGATTGAACCTATTTTTGTGGCAACTCAATTCATGTATGGGTGTGCGGTTGTTGATTTGTATTACAACCCTAAGCTAACACGTAAATCTACTGGTGACATCGAAACATTGGCAAGAAATGCTATCGCAAGTTACAACACACAATATCTTGATGATTTCAACACTCAGTTAAGACTTTCAGTTCTTTCAGCGGCTATTGATAATATCGACATTTCAGTGACAAGTAACGACATTTCAGTTATGCCTTACATTGAGTATTCGCCAACAATCAATATTGCGTTGAACCCATCATTTAAATTTGTTGCCAAGCTAATTAAACCATATCCTTTTGATGAAACAAGAGGCTTTGAGACATACAAACCAGCAATTAAAACTGGTGTGTTCTCATATAACGGTGCGAATGTTTACTTGCAAGATGATGGTTTGGGTAATATCCAAATCATTACTAGCGACGTTGCTAACCCTAAAGTTGTTAAGCCTTCTATTGGTACAGTAAACTACGACACAGGCGAAGTTAATCTAGTTGGTTTCATCACCGATGGATACACAGGTTCTGGTATTAAGTTTATGGCTAGTACAGTGAAGAATGACATCACTGCCCCTAACGGTAGAATTTTCACAATAAAAGACTCAGACGTAACAATTAATCTAATTGAGATGAAATAATGTCAGATATCGAAAAGAAAATAGCATTTAAGATACCTCAACAGTTTCCTGCGATATATCGTGAGGAAAATGCTGAGTTAGTTCAGCTTGTCCAAGACTATTATAAATTCCTAGAAACTACTCCTAATCAGGGCGTTTACAACTCAAGGCGTATGTTCGAATATAGGGACATCACAACTACTCTTGACAGCATGATCATTTTCTTTCAGAAAAAGTATTTGAATGATCTCCCATTACTTGAAGACGCCAGTGTAAGAATTGTAGTCAAGAAAATCTTAGACCTTTATAGAAGAAAAGGCTCTGAGAGTGGGATCATCCTATTCTTCAGAATGTTCTACAACGAAGATGTTGAGATTAATAATCCTGCGCAATTTGTTTTGAAACCATCTGACTCTAAGTGGCAGACTGGTACATACCTTCAGATGGTTCCTAATGATGGTGTTTTCTACTCAAGAGATGGCGTCACGTATTATCAGTACAGTGACCTTTTGTCTAAGAACATCACAGGATCGACATCGGGTGCTAAAGCGGCTGTTGACAAAATCAACTTTATTCTTCTGAACGGAACACTAACTCCAATTCTTTACCTCACTAATGTAAGGGGTATGTTTGCCAAATACGATAATATCATGGCTAGAATTGATGGGCAGGACGTTTCTTTTGGTGTTCTGAATGGTTCAGCGTCAGCACTCCATATTGATTTGGATTATGGTGGTACAACAGGAAACGCTATTGGTGACAAATTTAAAATTGAAAGTAAGTACGGTAATGGTGGCGAAGTCATCGTAACAGAAACTGAAGACAAGTTTACGGGTATTGTTGATTACACATTGACGGATGGTGGGTTTGGTTATACAATACAGAATACTAGACTAGAAGTCTCTAATCAGGTTCTTGTCTTACCTAACGAAGACTTTAGTTTTACTAATCTCGAAAGACTTACTGATACTGGTGGAAACGTAGGTACAGTAATTGGTCAAAACGCATCAGCCGTTGGTATCAAGATGGATGATGGAGATGAGTTTAATATTGGCAGAGCCATTACTACAATGGACAGAACACCAAATGTTCCTATAACTGGTATCTTTACGGTATCTACCAAGAACAGTAGTTCGCCCGGTGATTTGTATCCAGACACTGCTTTGGATACTGACGTTAAGGTTGAAAGTCTTTCTAATATTGAAACTGTAAATCTAATCACAGATTTGATGTCGCCATTTTTGTCTGTCCCACTTAATGCCTCAAACTATAATGATCCCCCAGCAACAGCAATAATGAGTGGTACGGCTGATCCAGTTACTCTGAGTACACCTTTAGATCAAGCATTCAATCTCTCACCATTTCAAATCGGTACTATTGATGCATTCGAGAATGTCAATCCAGGTGAAGACTACACAAACGACGTGTTTACACTAGTACGTGATCCAGTCATGATTGCATTTGACAGATACGAACAAGTTCTAATCATGCCAATTCTTAGTGCTTCATTCTCTGTTGGGGATTTAATCGAACAATCATCTTCTGGGGTTACTGGGGTCATCACAGGAATTGACACAGATCGTTCTTTCATTAAAGTTAGACCTTATGCTTACTACGGTTTTGCAACTGCACCTATTTCACATAAAGGTTCGTCATATGTTATTTCTGCATCCGAAAGAGATTATACATCTGAGAAATTTGGTGCTAATGCTGACATGAGATCAAAAACTCAATTCGCTACAGGTAGAATTTCAGCAGTTAAGGTTGTTAACTCTGGGTTTGGTTACTTGAACGAGGAAATTGTTTTCGTTGTAGATGACGATGGCGTGAAACATGCAAGGGGTACACTCAAAGCAGACTCTCAAGGTATTACGGCTGGCTTCTGGGGTAGCGAAACGAGCCAACTTAACGGTTACAAAGACGGTAAGTATTACGACTCTCGCAATAAGATACATGACAGTGATTTATATCAAGAATTCTCATATGAAATTTTGTCTACTGTTGATCTTACTGTATACGAAGCAACTCTTAAGAAGAACGTTCACCTTGCAGGCACAAGACTTTTTGGTAGGTTTGTTTACAAGAAAAAAGCAGAAGTTGGTTTAGGACATAGGTTCTACGCTTCCAAGAAAGAAGACCAAATTATTGGCGGTCCTGAGATCGTCGGACCTAACCAACCAGGCATAGATATTAAATATTCAGCAGATAGAAATACTATTTCTGTAGATACAGTCAATCTCAAAGCTGACGTAGTATAAACAGATAAATAAGTAGAAAGACTTTAGGAGCGAACATGGCTAAGCAAATTGTAAATACAGGACTTGCGGATAATGACGGTACTGGTGATCCGTTAAGAAACGCTTTCACCAAAGTAAATGAGAACTTTACCGAATTGTACAACGCTGAATCGTTTTCTGGCGATTATGATGACTTGTCTAACAAGCCAACAAGCATCACAGACTTTGGCATTACAGATGGTTCCAATAATCAAATATTATCAACGGATGGTGCTGGAAACTTCACTTTCGTCAATGCAGGGGGCGGTGGTTCTGGCATAGCACTAACTGACTTGAGTATTGGTACGGATGGAACTCCTGCAAATGATGGTGGTCTTGCCTATGATAATACTACTGGTGCGTTTACATTTACTCCACCTGTAATCCCATCAGACCTTTTAGACCTTGGAATTACAGATGGTTCTAACAATCAAATTCTTTCGACTAATGGTCAAGGCGCATTTGCATTTATTGATGCACCTTCTGGTGGTGGCGGTTCAAGCCTACAAACAAGAATTAACAAAGTCGGTGTATCGGCTTCATTAACTGATGGTGCATCAGGCAATGTTGACATCGTAGGATTTAAAGGATACGCACTACTATCGATTACAACAGACAAAGCGGCTTGGGTAAGAATTTATTCAAACGGTGCGACTAGAACTGCTGACGCAAGCAGACTTGAAGTGACAGACCCAACGCCAGATGCTGGTGTTATTGCAGAGGTAATCACAACAGGAGCAGAAACTGTTTTGATGTCACCATCTTCAATGGGCTTTAACATGGAAGCAACTCCGACAACTAATATTCCATGCGCAGTTACCAATAAATCTGGATCAACAGGAACAGTTTCGGTTACTCTAAACGTACTTCAATTGGAGGCATAATATGTTGCAAGAGTACATCGTTACCTTACATAATAAAGATGACCTTGATCAGTTTTACGATGACATAGAAACCACAGAAAGTTCAGTACACATCCATGATGGTGAAGTTCACTTTCCAAGTCGTGCGGTTGAGGTTTCTAACCGAAGACTGATCAGTCGTAACACACATTATATGCTAACTCATGAAGAAGCACAAGAGTTGAAGAACGACCCTAGAGTATGGGACGTCGAACTTGCTGAGATGATCGAACTTACCACAAAGCCAACTGGTTGGAAAATGGAAAATAAGAAATTTTCTAAAGATTGGTTCACAGATGCGACAGATCACAATTGGGGTTTGTTAAGACATAGTGAAGATGCCAATAGAGCCAATTGGGGTTCTAATGGAACTAACACTTACGTGAGTGACTTGACGGTTACTTCATCAGGTGAGAATGTTGATGTTGTTATTGTTGATGGTCACATCGATCCTGCACATCCAGAATTCAAACCAAGGGAAACCGCACACTATAAAGGCAACCTAGTAAACGACAATACTAATAGTGCATTGTTCGATAGATCAGTTACTGTTAATGGTTTGAAGATTGTTATTTCTGGTGCTGCTGGTGGACAAATTGCTGTTCCAGACGAATGGGCTAGAAAGACAGCAAGAGTAGTTGATCTATTGATTGACCCAGATGGATCAAACGTTAACTTAGCATATCAAAAGAATTTGATTGCAACTCTTAAGGGTGAAGTAGGTACTGTACATGCAGGACTTCCATCAGTACAACGTGTTGCCTATGGTGGTGGTGGACAGTACGAACCAAACTTCTTAACAGACGAAGGTATCTCTTCATATGTTGGTTATCAAGCATTTTTGGATAGTCACGTTCATAACGATATGGTTTGGTATAGAAACGTAAGTGGACCTATTCCACCAGTACAAGACAGAGACATCGAAGAAATAATCGAACACCTTATGCACACAATACATCTAATGGGTGTAATGGGCGCAGTTACTGGTTCTGAGACAGCTATGAATTGGATGGCAACTGGTAATGCTAGTTGGAAAACCACAGCATTACATCTTGCAATGAAAGAAGCTATTGATGGTTCTTTCTTCGATCCGTCTGGTTACGCAAGTGATTGGGCAACCGTTGCAGATGCGGCTGAAGTCGCATATAAAGAGTACCTATATCTTCTTAATTGGGGTATGTGGGAAATGTCAGAATTTTGGGATGGTGGAAGCCTATCACCAGAATGGTCTGACTCTATGAGAACGGCATCTGGAATTCAAACGAATAACCCACTAGGTTATGCGCTATTCAATACATACATCGATCCAGTATTGACTAAACCAAACTTCGCTACACTTAGAACGATATTCCAAAACAATGATGGTGGAGTTTCTGGCTACACTGAATCAAGTCGTGTAAATCAATTCAATTGGTTCTCCTTGACTAGTCAAGTTACTGGTGGTTCTAATGGGACTTATACTTACACGCCTTATATTGATGCAGGTGATGCTGATCGAACTGATGATAACAACCATGGTACACACTGTGCTGGTACGGTAGCAGGGAACACACAGGGGTGGGCTAGGGACGCGACAATCTATAATATCAGTCCGTATGGCTCAAATCCTAATAGCCTCTCATCGTCGCTTATGTGGGACTACATACGTGCTTGGCATAACACTAAGCCAATCAATCCAAAGACTGGACGTAGAAACCCTACTATCACAAATAACAGCTATGGTTCAAGTTTAAGAACTAACTACAGTGGAAGCTATACAACTGGTAAAGTGACAAGAGTAAATTATCGTGGAGTTGACTTCAACCCAGGAAGAGACTTGACAACACAAGAGTTGCGTGATCGTGGTTTTTATGCTCCAAATCTTCAAATGGATATCCCCAATTACTTTACCTCTCGTAATGCTGATATGCAAGACGCTATTGATGATGGAATTATCATCGTGGCATCTGCTGGCAACGATAGTTGGAAAACTGTTAATGCATCTGATCAAGATTACAACAACACATATAACATGGTTTACAATGGCTATGACTACTCGTGGAACTTACACAGGGGTACAGGATCAGGTGCTGGCTATGCACCAATCGTTAACGTGGGCGCAACTTCAAACGACCTAAACGAAGATAAAGCCAACTTTAGTAACTGTGGAAACCAAGTAGATATTTTTGCCGCTGGTGAAGGTATCCAAAGTAGCTTGCTTTCTGGTGGTATTGATGACCCTAGAGATGACAATTACGAACTAGGTAAGTACCAAGGAACAAGTATGTCAGGACCTCAAGTGGCTGGTGTATTAGCAATTCTTGCTGAAAGTTGGCCTAACATGACACAAGCTGAGGCGCATGCATGGGTAATAGATAACGCAAACAGTGATCAAATGGCTGACACTGAAGCAGATGATCCAATGGATAGAGATAGTCTACAGGGCGCTCCGAATAAATACTTGAGATGGATTAACCAAAGAGTAATATCTGGGGCATCTTTTCCACAAAAAAACTTCAGAATCAGGCCAACTTCTGGAAAAACATACCCTCGTCCACGCATTCGTAGAAGAGGTTGAGGCAATTGCTTATAAATATTAGAAAAGAACAGGTGTAGGGTGATATGACTGAAGTATTGACAAGTAAATTAAAAAGTGATACAACCAGAATGTTCTATCAAGACATTCAGGACAATGACTTTTATGTCTTCGTATCTTCTGTAACACAGGGTACGGATCGCGTTTCTGCGTCTAACTCACAGGGTAGTAAAAATCAATTCCTTGAAAACACTGTCTTTGGTAAGAAAGTTCTTGGATCAGACACTAAGTTTATGATTAAGTATCATCCTTGGCAGAAAGATCAAACTTATGTTCAGTACGATGATCAAGAGGATATGACTGACAAGAAGTTCTACGCAGTTGTCGGACCTACGAATAATGACACTGGCGACTATCGCGTATTTAAATGTTTGTTTAATAACACTGATGCTCCATCCACAGCACCACCAAATTGGAACCCATTCACTGAAGGTCAAATATATAGAACAGCAGACAAATATGTTTGGAAGTTTATGTATGCTATCACCCCAGCAGAATTTGAGGCTTACAATGCTATTGGTTACATTCCACTAGCGTCTGATGTAATAATCAACCCAGACCCAAATGCCGATGCTAATAATGTTGTTTACGGATCAGGAATAAGCGATATCTTCGTGTCCAATCCAGTTGATAACGCGGGCTACCCATCTATCAGTGGTTTCCTTATGGCGGCTCCTGGTAATGATGGTACTCTAACAGTAAGAGCTACAGGCATAAACCAAATTAAAAACTTCTATGTGGGGATGTCAATTTACATCACCAACCCAGATGGAGGTCCGTCAAACCTTTACGTTATTGCTTCTTATGATTTCCAAGTTGGCGTTCAATACGGCAAGATTAAAGTAACGGGAACTCCTTTGGCAGATGGCGTATTAAACGGTTCTACATTTACAATCGTTCCATCATGTGTAATCACAGGCGATGGAACAGGTGCTAAGGCGCTTCCAAATGTTATTGAAGGCAACATATCTTCCCTGTTAATTCTAAATGCAGGTTCTGGTTATACAAATGTGAGGGCAACTATTGTTGATCCTATATTTGACTTTGATCCAGAAGACCCAATTTCGATTGATGTGAGAGCTAATCTAAGACCAGTTCTTTCTCCAAAGGGTGGACACGGTTGGAACATGATCGATGAGATGCATTGTCGCCACATCTTGCTTTATGGTTACATTACAGAATCTAATAACAATAGGATTGGCGCAACAAACACTTACTCGCATCTTGGCATTGTTAAAAATCCAGAGTTCTTAAGTGCATCAGCAAACAGCGCGAATACACCTACAGTCTTCGACAATAGAATTGCAGTTACTACTAACCAGTTCAACTTTGCAACTGTAAATGCTGTGTTGACACAAGTTGATTCTGACAACAACATTACATTTTCGGGTAAAGTACATGAAGTAGACGAAACTTCAAATACTGTATATCTATCTAGTTATATGGGACCATATCAGAACGGTGCAAATAATGACACTTCTCTTGACTACACGGTCAAATTGGTAAATCCGCAGGGGCAACGAATTACCATAAATAGTCCACAAGCCAACAACACAATCGAATCTGATTACGTCCAACGTAGCGGAGAAGTTTATTTCATGGAAGATTTTGTCCCTCTTGCAAGAACTTCTACTTCGAGAGAAGAATACAAATTAGTATTAGAATTTTAAGGAACCTTACACATGCCAATTAATACAAATTTAAATATTGCTCCATACTTCGATGACTTCGCGTTGGAGAAGCAGTTCTACAAAATTCTATTCAAGCCAGCATATGCTGTACAGGCAAGAGAACTCACACAATTGCAGACCATTCTGCAAAACCAAGTCGAGCAATTTGGTGACAATATCTACCAAGAAGGTAGTATTATCAAAGGTTGTAACTTCACAAACCTAAATGGTTTGCAGTTTGTTAAGTTGACCGACAAGACTGGTTTTGATCCAGAACTCTATAAGCCAGTTACAGCGGATGAAATCGTTGCTGGTGTAACTAAATCTATCGATACTAAGTATGAAATTGAAGGCGCTATCACTGGTCTTAGAGCTTCTATCATTACTACAGACAGAGGTTTTGAAACACGTCCACCAAACTTAAACACTTTCTATATCAACTATTTGAACTCAAACGAATCTGGCAACTATAAGACATTCATTTCTGGTGAAGAACTTACAGTTAACCGCTATAAATATGATGGATCAACATTAATTGAGACTACTCTTAGTGTTGCAACAATCAACGTAACACAGCTACCAACACCAACAGGCAAATCTTTTGGTATTCAAGCAGGGGCTGGCGTTGTCTTCCAAAAAGGCCACTTCCTATTCGCAGACGAACAAACACTTGTTGTTTCTAAGTATGACGACCAACCAGATGATATATCAGTTGGTTATGAAGTAACAGAAACTCTGATCTCTTCGCTTCAAGATGAAAGCCTCTATGACAACGCTAACGGAAGCACAAACGAAAATGCTCCAGGTGCAGATCGACTTAAAATGGTTCCTACGTTGGTTGCCAAGACAACAGCGGTTGCTGATGTAGATGCAAACTTCTTTACACTAATTCGTTATCAAAACGGTTCTGCCGTAACGATTAGAGATGTTTCTCAATTCAACTCAATTGCAGAAGAAATGGCGAAGCGTACTTACGAAGAAAGTGGAGACTATATTGTCGAGAACTTTAAAGTAACAACAGAACGTCGTGGTGTAGACCTTAAGGCATTGGTTGGTAAAGGCTCGGCGTATGTTAAAGGTTATAGAGTAGAAAATCGTGGTGATGTAGATATTACTATCGATCCAATTGCAACCACAAACATTCAACAAAACCAAGCTACGTCTCTTAACTACGGTGGATACGTTGATATTACTTCAGTAAATGGTACTATGGCTACTGATTACAGCGCAGTTGAACTACAGCTTGCTAATGGCACACAAATCGGTAGTGCATTCGTAAAGAACTTCACGCCAACTAAACTATTCTTGTTTGGTGCTAGTATCACAGATGTGACTAGAACTTTCGCTGATGTTGAACGTATTGTCTCAACTGGTGGTTCAGTTAGTATTGCGGCTAACTCTAAGATTAAAGATACTAAGAATGCCCCTATGGTATTCAACACTGGCACAAGAAGCTTAAAAGAAATTACAGATATTAACGTTCCTGTACGTACACAAAGTAGTGTTTCGGTTGCGGCTAATACAATCACTATCAACGCACAGCCAGGCGATGACTTTGCTTGTGATAACAGTGACATTGTTGTGGTAGATGCATCCAACACTCTGATTGCGGTAACGAGCTATACCACAAGTTTGAATAACTCAATTCTTACTATTAACTTAGCTCCAGGTTCAGACCCAGCAGCAGACGTTTATTACAATAAAAGAATTCTGAATACTCAACCATATAACAAATTATCAGTAAATCCATACATTAAAGTAGTGTGGAACAACGGTCAAGCAAGATACAGCTTGGGCTTCCCTGATGTTTATGCAATCGACAGTGTTACAGATAGCTTAGGTAATGACTTCACAGACACCTTCCGTTTGGTAACGAACGCACAGGACAATTTCTATGACATTTCTTACATGGAAGTTATTGCTGGAAGAACCAAGCCTACAAGTGGCACATTAACAGTTAAATTAAAAGTTTACAAAATAAACAATGCAACAGGAATTAACTTCTTTGCAGTAAATAGCTATCCTATCGATGATGTTACTGCTATCCTTCCAGATGGCAAGATTAGATCATCTGATGTTCCATCTTACATCTCTACAAGTGGTACAATCTTTCCTTTGAGAGAGTGTCTTGACTTTAGACCATATGCTGACTTGGGCGCAGGCGCAAGCTATACAGCATTGACAGAGGGCGCGGCGGCTGTTGTGACAGCGGCTGTTGGTGCAGTACAACCATCATTTGCAGGTTCAGACTATGTTCTTCCTATGTTGAACGGAAACGTTACATCTGATATAGAACACTATTTGGCGAGAATTGATGTCATTACAATGGATTCTTATGGTAAGACTGCTATCATTAAGGGCGAAGAAGATGAGTCACCAGTACCACCTAAAGTTGGTGCTGATCAGCTTGTTATCTCTCAGATTACTATTCCAGGCTATCCTATGTTGTCTGCACAAGAAGGTGCAGATCAAAACAAGAATTACTACGCTGTTAGCACTAAAGCAAGGGGTGTTAAGAACTACACCATGCGCGATATCGCTAAGTTGGAAACAAAACTTGATGCAATGGAATATTACATCAGCTTGAACCAACTAGAGCAATCGACACAGAACTTGAACATTCTCGACGAAAACGGTTTGTCAAGATTTAAAAACGGCTTTATAGTTGATCCTTTCAACGATACGAGCATTGCTGATCTATCTAACCCAGATTATCAAGCGGCTGTCCATTCAGACACGAAAAGTCTTAGCCCAGCGCTTAATACATTCCCACTTGACTTGATATACAAATCTGGATCAAGTACAACTATCTTCCCTACGACACAAGATGCGGAAATTGCAACACTAAGCAGAAACGCACACACAAAACTGTTGGGTCAACCATACGCAACCAACTTTAGAAACTGTGTGTCTAACTTCTGGAAGTATGACGGTGTTGGATCGTTGTCACCAAGCCATGATATGGCTCAAGATACAGTAACTAATCCAGTTACTCTTGATATCGACCTAGTAACACCATTCCGCGACTTTGTTGACAATCTACAACAATTCGTTCCAATGACAGTACAAAACTTTAGTAACACAACTACTACAAGAACACATCTTGGTGGTAGGCAGTGGTCTATAGGTGGCTCAACTACAACTTCTACAACTGCATTAAGTGTTAATGAAGCAAACTCTAATCAGTCAGTTGGCGACTTTGTTTCTAACTTTGAATTCCAACCTTACATGCGTAGTCGTGAGATTAAAGTGTTTGCGGCAGGGCTTCGTCCAAACACACGTCACTACTTCTTCTTTGATGGTGTGGATGTAAACGAATTTGTACGTCCAGGCACAACGGCTAACACAAGTAGGGCGGTTAGACGTGCGGGTATTAAAGGCGCGGCTGTTAGTACAGATTCTAATGGTAAAATTCGTGCAGTATTTGAATTGCCAGATGGAACATTCTTTGTCGGTGATAGAGTTCTAACAGTAGTTGACGTTAATCAATATGCAAGTATTGAATCAGCATCCACTTCTATAATTGATTTGCAGTATCATGCATACAACATCTCAGTTGAAAAGAGTGCATTGACAGCATCTACAAGAGTTCCAGATACTGATGTTGGTACTGAAATTACTACAAGAACACTTCCAGCAAGAACAGTAACAATCGATCCTCTCGCTCAGACATTCTTTATCAAAAAGGGTATGGGTCGTGGTTCGAACAGTGTGTTCATCTCTAAAATCGATCTGTTCTTCAAGCGTAAGAGTAATATTAATGGTGCTACAGTTATGTTGCGTGAAGTTGTTAACGGCTACCCAGCATCACAAGTATTACCTTTCTCTAAGATACACCTCACAACAAACCAAATTACTGCAACTGATGATGCATCCACAGCAACTACTGTTGACTTCGACGCGCCAATCAGAATGGATGTTGAGAAAGAATACGCAGTGGTAATCATGCCAGATGCTAACGATCCAAACTACCTAGTCTTTACATCTAAAGTTGGTGGCGTAGACTTGACACCAGGTGCAACCCAAGGACAAGCAGTTGTTCAAGACTGGGGTGATGGTGTTCTATTCTCATCCACAAACAACAGAGCGTGGAAATCATACCAAGACGAAGACTTAAAATTCAATCTTTATCGCCACGATTTCAACGCATCCACAGGCTCCGTCACAATGACAAATGACAAACATGAGTTCTTTACTTTGAGCGACTGGGATGGTAGGTTTACTTCTGGTGAAGAAGTTTATGAAGAAAAAGCCTTGACAGGCTCCACTTCTGCTAACATATCTATGCCTATCAATGGAACCACTATTACAGGTACATCACTTAATGACAGCTTTGCTGCTGGTGATAAAATCTTGGTAACAAATGTGGGTGGCTCAAGAAGCGAAATCTTTGAAGTTGTAAGTGTTGACAGCGCAACTGAAATCACTACAGAACGTCCTGTTGACTTTACGGTTGGCACAGGGACATGTAAATCTATTGTTGTTGGCAAAATCGTACACTACAACAGACTTGAACGTTCGCAGATGTATCTTGCAGGTTCTACAGCAACAGGTAGTAAGAAATTTACAGTAAGTGGAACTATTGTAGGATTTACTAGCGGCACAACAGGTACAATTGGAACTATTGACAATATTAACTTAAGTTATGTACAGCCACTAATCATGAAGGCGAACGACTCGATTACTACTACGAAGTTAAGTGGTACGTTCACAGACCCAGCAGATACTCTGACATCGTACAACATGCCAATGAAATTTGGTGCAAACAACGCATTCGGACGTAAGGGTGTAGTTCTCTTCAGTAGATCAAATGACACTGTAGATGCTAAACCTTTTGAAATTACGGTAACAATGGGCAATGCCGCTAATCCTACATCTACACCGATTGTTGATTTAGAAACAGCTTCATTGATGGCTTATCAATATAAAGCAACTAACGATGCAGATACTACTTCTAAATATATTTCAAAAACAATTGAACTTAATGAAGATTTAGATGCTGAAGACATCGAAGTGTTGTTGACAGGCTATCGTCCAAATGGATCAGACATTAAAGTTTATATCAGACCACAGAATATATACGATAGTGCTTCTTTCAACACAATCCCTTGGATTGAACTTGAAGTCACAGAAGGCGTTAATGTGTACTCTTCAGATGTAAACAAAGACGATTACCGTGAATTTAAATATGCGCTACCTACAGCCAATAAAGATGGCGCTGGTATATTAGAGTATACTAGCACTTCTGGCACATTTGTAGGCTATAGAAAGTTTGCGATAAGAATTGATATGCTCACATCGGATATCAGTAAGGCTCCAACTGTACGTGATTATAGAGCGTTGGCGTTGACATAATGGCTTCTTTTATCAGACATCAACAAACCAAAGCGGTACTCAATACTGATGTTGCCGCTTTGAATAAATATAAACAAGAAAGAGCGCTTCACACAAAGGTGACGAAGTTAAGCAATGAAGTAAATTCAATCAAAGAACTTCTAGTGCAAGTTTGTGATAGATTAGATCGGATAGAGAAGTAAGATGGCAAAATCAAGCATACAAAACATTACAACGACACAGACCTTTCAGAATTGGTTTGACAAAACCAATGAAATGGTTGATCTCTTTCGTACTCAAGCAGTAACTGCTACAGCACTTGGCGATGTCACTACTGGTGACGCTTTCATCCAAGGCGACTTTACGGCTAATAATTTATTTGCGGATACAGAATTTAGAGCAGATGTTATTTCCTCTTTCACAAATGCTGGAAATATTGACTTCAACTCACCAATCATAATCACTGGCGCAACTGCACAAGAAGTTGCTACTTTCTCTTATACTACTGGTGGCGCTCAGACAAGATATACTGATGGTACAGTTTCATGGGATGTTGGATTTAACAATTCTGACGAAGCCGCATTCATCATCGACACTGGAACAGGATTGCCTAAATTTAAGGTCACCCCTGCTGGAACAATGCACGGATATGATTTGGTCATAACTGATAGTATCACAGCAAACACTATTACTGCAACCACAATAACTGGTGATCTATCAGCAAACAACATTACCTCAAACACATTAACAAGTGACACCTTTATCGGTAAGTTGATTGGTGACGTATACGCTCCAGGTGGACTTGCTAAAGTATTTGAAAATGGCAACGGCGCTGAAATTCCAGCAACATTCACAGGTAACGTAAATGGTACGGTAAGTTCTCTTACAAACCACAAAACAACTAATTTGGCTGAAGGTACTAGACTGTACTTCACAACCGCTAGAGCCAGAGAATCTTTCTCACCTGGTACAGGTATCAGTATTACTGACGGTGCTATTGCCATTGGACAGAATGTTGCAACTTCTTCTACTGTAGCATTTGCTGGTGTTAATGTTGATGGGGCTATCGTTGCCACAGGTAACATCACGGCATTTGGTAGTGTGTCAGACAGAAACAAAAAAGAAAACATCGTACCTATTACGAATGCTTTGGATAAAGTATCTCAGCTTGGTGGATACAACTTTAACTACATCGGAGACGATACGCCTATGACTGGTGTAATGGCTCAAGAGTTGCAAGAAGTTCTTCCTGGTGCAGTTTACACTACAACTGATCCTAAAACAGGCGAAGAAACACTTGCTGTTCGTCACGGTAACGTGATTGGTTTACTTATCGAAGCCATTAAGGAATTGCAAGAAAAAGTGGGTGAATAAATCATGCCTATTAAAGTATCAGGTCCAATTTCGATGCAAGACATCGTTAATGAATTTGGTGGAGCAACTCCACATAACATAAACGAATATTATCGTGGTGGAAATCGTGTCCCTAACGCAAACATAAATGTCAATGTACCATCATCAGGTGCAATTGCCGTAGGAGATTTCTATGGTGCGAGTAAGATTATCTATCTTACACTTGAAATGTTTGGTGGCGGTGGAGCGGGTGGTAACGGCTATGAAGATGGCGGTGATCCAAATACAAGACCAGGTGATGGTCAAGCAACAGGCATTCTATTAAAATCTGATTTTGATAATAACAACTTTAATTTCATTACGAGCGCATCAGGCGGCACAGCAGGCTTGCATGGCTCTTTAGGTGCAACAGCAGGTGGTAGTGGTGCAGTTGGTTCATTTGGATCAGGCGGCAACTCAGGTGGTGCATTAAACACAGCGGCTCCAGCGGCAGATTTTTCAAAATTTGGTTCTGGTGGCGGTGGTGGCGGCGGTGACGTAGGTTCTTCTGGTGGTAGTTTCTTTGGTATCATTTCGTATGGTGGTGGAGACAATGCAGGTAAAGCTGGGGCTGGTGGTTCTGCAGGCGCAACAAGCCTTCAAACAATAGAAATAGATACTGGCGTTGAATACGTTCTTATGGTTGGTGCAGGTGGTGGAAGACAATCTGGTTTTGGTAACCATCTAGGTGCTAGTGGTGTTCCGGGATATCTAAGATACAAAGTTTCTACAGATGGAAACAGTAATACATGGACGCAAGTAATAGAACCTTCAAGAGTTAATAACAATGCGGCTGATTATACTATGCGTAGAGCATATTCATTTAAACTAAACGCTAGTGGCGCACCTTTAGCTCCTATATTTATATAAGTTAGGGATAATATGAGCATTTACCAAAAATTAAAAGGTTTCTATCCAGAACTAGACAGAGCAATTGATATTGTCCCAGAAGATAGGGCTTGGAGATTTCTCTTTACACGTCGTGGCGAAAAGATGCACGTCACATGTGCTATACACGTAAATAGTGATGACGACATTGCATTGTTCGAGAAACTTTGTGGATTTTCGTTATCAAAAGATATATATGAGACTATGAATGGGCGTACTCCTCACATCGGCGTTGATTTGACAGCATTACAAGATAAATCTTGTAGGATATACGTTCATGATATAAATACAACTGGAAGCAAAGAAATCGAAGCTTGCGGGTTCTATGTAAACCCACAAAATGGCGAAGTCCTTGGTTCCAAAATCTACTGGCGAAATCACGAAGCGGAATGTTTCGAAGTAGAGTATTACGATACAGAATTTAATCTCATAGATGAGAATAAAGAAGTATTTAATACTGACCAAGAATTTTGGAATGGTCCTAGTGAAATTGTAGATTTAGCAAAATCAATAAATGCCAGATACACTTTCTCAAGGAAAGAAAATAAAGACCAAGCTTACTTGATAATGGGGATTAAACCTCAAAATTAAGGCAGTCTTCAAAGCTTATTGTTATAAATAAAAGAAATAAGAAAAAGATAAGGGTATCGCAGAATGTCGTTGATTTCAGAACTAGGTCCGATAACAGGTGCTAACACCAGATCAGAAGATTTGTTTGTTGTAGTAAACTTGATACAGGGCGATGATGGTACAAAAAACATCACACGCAAAGAACT
>Ga0115008_10000035_pt1 | contig 75246 bp, 77 predicted proteins | sample FraStrMetagenome_FD_87164 | JGI IMG/M metagenome (GOLD analysis project Ga0115008, IMG submission 87164) | Marine eukaryotic phytoplankton communities from Arctic Ocean - Fram Strait ARC3M Metagenome | ecosystem: Environmental > Aquatic > Marine > Oceanic | place: Fram Strait | collected... | reverse complement strand
GTATCGAAGGACAACGACCAACAACGCGCTTTAAGTGGGCCGACCAACAGTGATTGGGGGCGTGGGTCTTCGATTGTCGCTGAAGGGGGTAAAAATTACTCACCGAGTAGGACGACTAACAGCGATTGGGGACGCGGGTCTTCGGTTGTTGCTGAAGGGAATCAAAATTACTCGCCGAGTAGGGCGACTAACAGTGATTGGGGGCGAGGTTCATCTATTATTAACAGTGGTGGTGGCTATAGAAATCCAAGAAATCGAGAGAGCACTCGTGGGGAAGCCCGATCGGGATCTACGTCTGGGGATTGGCAACGTCGGTAATGCATTACGCGAACACGAGTTTAGCAATAAACATTATAGCCAACAGATCAATTACGCTTGTCAAAGGGTTTATGAAGGATATAGCACTTACCAGATATTTATTCCACAAATACTTCCCCAAAAATATTAAGGCTATTTGTAACACCATGGCAACAACCGCTACAGCACCTATTCCACCAACTGAATTGCATGCGGTTACCAACCGTTCATTTTTAATAAGAGATTCACACAGCATATATAATATATATCGATATTATATTATTCTTCGGATTTTACAGTCTCCTTCTTGACTCCTTTCCCATAATTAATAACTAAGTATAAAAGAGCACCTATAATATAGTCTATTAGTTTATTACAGGTGTGTCCTAAAGAGTTACCAATCTTAATTTCCCATACATCCATAAAGATCCTGATGTTAAAAAAATATTGACCGAATTGGTACATTAGAATGGCAGATAGAACCACCAATGATATCATTTTGAATTTAATCGTGTTGGAATAATTATATATAGCTAAGAGAATATACCCAGACGTTATGTGACTCAATTTATGAAGGCTATTATAATTGTAGACAGTGTTAAATAACATTGTAATACTCGGGCGTTTTAAAAGACGCTATCAAACGCCATTTCCTCCTTCTGGACATTATCCCCGACATTAACATTGGCTAAACTATACTCACCCACACGCTTTTCAAAGAAGTTGGTTTTATTTTCAATTGAAATTAATTGCATAAAATCAAAAGGGTTGTCACTATTGTACAATTTTGTGTACCCCATTTGAGCGATAAGCCTATCGGCGACAAACTCTATATATTGATCCATCAGAGTCGTGTTCATTCCTATCATTGAACATGATATTGAATCATTGATAAAGGATTTTTCTATATTGACTGCGTCGTCGATAATTTCATACAATTTTTCTTTAGAGAGGGGTTTAAGTAGTTTCGAATACAGCAACACTGCGAAGTCGGTGTGCATACCCTCGTCCCGACTGATTAATTCATTACTAAAAGTTAGTCCCGGCATTAATCCACGTTTTTTTAACCAAAATATCGCACAGAAGGAACCTGAAAAGAATATTCCTTCGACTACTGCAAATCCCACCAAACGCTCGGCGAAGGAGCGCTCTTTTGAAAACCATTTCATCGCCCAATCAGCCTTTCGCTTAATGCATGGGATTTCAGTAATTGCATTAAATAGACTATGCTTCTCTCCTGGGTCATTAATAAATTTTTCAATTAATAGCGAGTATACCTCCGCATGGATATTCTCGATGGCGATTTGGAATCCATAAAAGCACCGAACTTCTGGTATTTGAATTTCCGTTGAGAAATTTTCAAGTAAATTTTCACCCACAATTCCGTCGGCACCAGCGAAAAATGCCAATATACTTTTGATAAAGTCGCGCTCGGTTGAAGTTAATTTATCGTTCCAATCATTGCAATCCTTTGACAAATCCATTTCCTCCGCGGTCCAAAAACTTGCCTCGGCCTTTTTATACATTTTCCAAATATCGGCATGTTTGATAGGGAATAGTGTGAATCTGTTTTCCTGGGGCAACAAAATGGGCTCTTTAGTAATTTCCGACATTAATATAATAAATATATAAATTTAATATATCAAATTAATGTAGTATGAATAAATTTATTTTTGATTTAGATTTCACATTGTATGGTATAGGCGACGACATAAACATGGGTGGAACAGAGGCGGATTATTACCTATCATTTAAACCGAAACGTTTTCTGCATTACCTGTTATCATCTTTGAATGAAGAGTATTATATTTTTACGAATGGTACAACAATACACGCAATGACGGTGTTGCTTAGATTGGGATTACATGAGTTTTTCCCAGTATCTCGGATAATATCGAGGGATGACTTTGTATTTTTAAAACCTGACCAGAGGGGATATGAGTTGTGTACAACGAGATTCAATATTAAACCAGAAGACACTGTCTATTTTTTCGAGGATACGTTGATAAATTTAAGAACCGCTAAAAGTTTTGGCTGGAAAACAATTTTAATTAATTCAATGTCGGTCACTAACGCAATTGTTGATTTATCATTCACCCATATTGAATCCGCCCTGACGGAATTTTTAACACAAAAAAAGCTGACGTTACGACGTCCCTGACCTAAATAATATAAATTTGATTAAATATTACAAACCTCAATATGGCGTTATAGAATTCAATATGTCAACCCGTTACCAACTGCAGGTCGTTGTTGACAACAGCTTTATTCGTCAAAAGATTATTGAAAATATGGGTTCAGACCAGACACTGAATGCCGACGACGATACTATATCACATGGTGCTGATTCTGGAGTAGATATGTTTTTCAACGATTCGCTGAAAATCATGCCTGGTGAAACAAAGCTGGTAAGTCTTGGTGTAAAATGTAAAATGGTAAATCTAACAACTGATACACAAGTCGGGTATTATTTGTATCCGCGGTCCAGTATAGGGAAGACACCGCTGCGATTAGCAAATTCTGTGGGAATAATTGACGCGGGGTATCGCGGTGATATGTTAGCCTGTTTAACGAACACGTCTTCGATGTTGTCTGATTATATTAAGGACTTTAGTTCTGGTGAAGACGTCATGAACAAGTATGTATATAATGTTGTTCGGGGGGAGCGTCTCGTGCAAATTTGTGCCCCCGACTTGTCGCCGTTTTCAGTAAAATTCGTAAAGAATTTAAACGATACGTTGCGTGGTGCTGGTGGATTTGGGTCCACGGGAATTTAAATAATACATTGTGAAGCGTCGGTGCCTTTATATCTGGAACAGATCTCTTTTATTTTTAGGGACGACTGTAATTCTAAAATGCTTTTATTTATTTTTGTTAATAATTGGTAGTTCCTTTTAGCGACGGCGTATTGAACGTCGTCATAACCAAATACATGCGAATCAATCATAATGTCACTATTATTACGTTCAATGTCAGTCATAACTTCGTAGTCCAATACGAATCCGTCGTATTTGTCGGTATTTTCCCTATAGAAGTCTATCAATTCGGTCTGGGATTTTCCTTTAATATATTCCACTTTTGCACCGGAGCTTTCTACTATTTTAGCTACAGCAGTACCCTTTAGGGTTAAAAGGGTAATATTATCAATCCCCTTTTGTTCAATTACAGAAGCATTGTCAAAACTAATCATATCCCCAATAGTCATAGCTTGGAAGTATATTGCTGAGAAATATGATATTACCATAATTATTAGAATTGTTAATAAACTCCAAAATGTTAAATTTGTTCGTTCCACCACTCCACCCATTTCACCAAACATGGATGCTACAGTACTAATGAGCGGTTTGCGCCACCCGTTTAATAATTTCGCACCCATTTCATTCTCCACGAAAGTACGATCAGGGTCCATATACCATAAAACAAGGCCTAATATTATTCCTACAAGAATTAATACACCCAGAGGCACAGTGATACTTTTTACGAATTTAATTAGAAAGCTCAACGCCTTAAAACTTTTTTTCCTGGACAACCCAATCTTATTTAATTTTATGGGGTTTGTGAAATTTACAAAATTATAACGGTAGGCACTATTCGAAATATCACCAATAATCACGTCGTATTCGTCCCCCTTATCCTTTAAAATTTTCGCATAATTAGAACCTTTTAACACTGTATACACGCATTCTAAACTATTTTTTTTTGCGATTAACTGCCATATGTCGAAAAAGAATCCTGAAAAATGATATTTACCATTTTTGAGCTTTATTTTGTATATATACGGGGCGCGAACGATCACACCGACTTTGATTTTTCTATACGCCATTTATATTTAAAGAGATAATATTTATACTATCCATAATGAAATTAATGAACATGCTATGTTGTTGTCATGAAAATTCATTCCACCCATCACTTGAAACCGAATTGGTGAGCCAGTACTCTAATAATCGTAATCTACATACAAAGTTTCATAATAATAATATATGTAATTATACCATTACATGGTCTTATAACACATTACCATGTTCGTCGACTATGTTCTTCGATTGTGTACTTTCCGAAATTACAAACCGGACTTACAACTTCGTGGAGATAACCATTATGCAGTATGAAATCACAATAACTTTCGATGACAATCCATTCTCCCGAACGACGATCCATTTTACACCATTATAAATATACTATAATTTATATTTATGATTGGAAAAAATTTTGCAACCATATTATAATGCGAACTATAATATTAGTTTCTGTTGGAATCCTGCAAAAATATATATTGGTTAATATCGAGCAATTATTACTACTCGGCTATACAAATATTTATGTTATAGTCAATCAGCGATATTTTTCCAAATTTTCAAAGTATACGACGATTACATTAATCGACGCCAATTCACTAGATACAACGTATTTTAATAAAAATTCTAAATTAAATACGGCTTTCCGCCGTGGATTTTGGAGCAATTGTACTAAGAGATTCTTTTTAATTTATGAACTTATGAGAAACCGCGGTCTTAAAAACGTTATCCATCTTGAAAACGACGTCCTGTTATATACCAAGATGGACTATAAATTGGATGAGAAAATTTATCTTACAATGGATTCACCAAACAGATGTATACCAGGCATTATATATATACCTAATTCCGATTTAATGAAAAACCTAATTGATAATTTTAATTTAGTAAAAAATGATATGGAGAATTTGGCGGATTTTTACAATAAAAATAAGACTCTCGTAAAAACATTTCCCATTATGGACCCCAGTATTAAAAAATGCGTATATAATGAAAATTTTTCTGAATTTAAAAGTATTTTCGATGGGGCAGCTATTGGGCAATACTTAGGGGGGGTTGATCCAAGAAATATACAGGGGGACAGCACTGGTTTCATAAACGAGACATGTGTGATAAAATATAATCAATACAAATTTAAATGGGTACAGCAGGGTAAACATTCATTCCCCCATATAGAAATTAACGGGCAGTTAATTCCAATTAATAATTTACATATTCATAGTAAAAAATTAAGAAAATTCGCACTTTAACCCGTCCATAAATTAGCGGAAGTTAATTTAATTCTTCTACTTGAAATGCGGTCGATTCCGTGGGAGCCAATAAAGGACCGACTTAAAATTATATGCCGTATTATTTAATATGAACATATAATACAATGAAACTATTCGATATAGTGATACCCTTGGGTCCACATGACTTAGACGTTATTGAAAATCAGTTAGAATATACTAAAAAAAACATTATCGGATATAGGAACATTTATTTGGTTTCATGTGATCCGAGTATACATATTGATGGGTGCATTACTATAAATGAAGACATTTTCCCATTTACATTGTCGTCAGTTGCCGGATTTCACGGAAAATTAAGTCGAAACGGTTGGTATTTACAACAATTAATAAAATTATATTCTGGTAAAATTATTCCAAACATTTTAGAAAGATATTTAGTAGTTGACGCCGATACATTTTTTCTCAAGCCGACTACATTTATAAGGAATGGTGCGTGTTTATATAGTACAGGTAGTGAAAACCACCGCCAATATTTTAGACACATGTTAAAATTGGATAAGGGTTTCGTTCGGGTGGATAGGAGTAAATCAGGTATCGTCCACCATATGATGTTTGAAACAAAGTATATTAATGAAATTATTGCCATTGTGGAAAATAATCATCAAGACACCTTTTATAATGTGTTTTTAAAATCAGTTACGGATTATAATGGGTCGGGGGCATCGGAATATGAAATTTATTTCAACTATATATATAAGAATCATAGAAGCGCCATAGTACTCCGCCGGTTAAGATTTAAAAACGTTGGCTCGATCAGAGACAGAGACGCAATACGCCAAGATTACGTCTCGTGTCACCATTATATAAGGTGCCTTTGAGGAAATACATAGTATTATCTAACACCGTGTAATATACGCGTTATAGTGAAACTAATAAGCAAAGTATCAAATTAAAGTTATTTAATTTGATAGTCATTTTTAATTTTTAATAATGGGTACTTATGACAACTAAAATTACAGACACGTCTCCTACGACTACGTATCAAGATTTAAAAGGTGAATGTAGTATTTGCCTTGATGTAATTACTACCAGCGATGTAACTTGGAGTTGTAATCAGTGTTCAAAAAGTTTACATGGTGTCTGTGCGCAAGATTGGCAACGAATATCGAACCGTATTGAAGATATTGTTTGTCCGCAATGTAATTATATCCAGGATTTGGAACATATTGATAATATTGCCGACGTCGAAGATACTATACCGCGGTTTAATCTTAATTTACCTAATCCATCAAACCGCCGTCTCCAAGCCCAATATACAAGATTAAATCAAGCCGTCTATATATTAATGTGTGTTGTTATAATTATATTAATACTTTTGGCAATAATCTACTTAGTTATTAGCACTAATTATAATGGAATCGCGTTGTTTAATAGTACACTACCTAATTAATATTCCACAAGCTGAATGGTTGACGGTAAACGAATGTAATGTTTATTGCGACTGGATACAAAGTGTTATATTGATTTATAATATTTATATATTTTATACTATAAAATATGTATGATATAATTATTATTGGTGGGGGTATTTCAGGGCTAAATTGTGCTTTACAATTATCGGAAAGTCATAAAGTTCTACTATTAGATAATCGTGATTATTGGGGTGGGCGGATTATAACTAATAAAGATCCTCAATATGAGATTGGGGCCGCTCGATTTAATACTGGACACCGCCGTCTCCGAAAGCTTATATCTCAATACGACCTGGGTATATATAAATTACCCAAAAATTTCGACTTTTTACATTCAGACTCATTGCATATTGAACCAAATGTGAATTTATTGCTGGATAGTTTTTTTAAAAAAATTATAACGATATCCAGAAATTTCACTAAAAAGGACTTGCAGAATATCACATTTAAAACATTTTGTAACCGACATGTTTCTAAAAATTTAACTAACCGTATCATAAATCGCTTTGGATATACGTCCGAGTTCGAAATTTTAAATGCCTACGACGCAATTCGAACCTTTAAAGGCGACTTTAATGGGAAGAAACAGTATTTTATTATAAAGCGGGGTATGTCGGAACTATGCAACAGTATGATTAAAGACATTATTACTCGCGGCGGTAAAATAAAACTAAATACCCAAATAAAATCTTTAGAAAAACACAAGGACTATTTCCGGGTATATGGTCGCGATTGCAAATTTTTAGGAAAAAAAATTATTTTCGCAATTAAACCGAATCAGCTCAAGGAGTTTAGTTATGTATCCCCAATTTTAAAAGAACTGGACATGGTGCAGAGTGTTCCATTAATACGGATTTATGCCAAATACACGGTCACGTCGTCAGGTCCGTGGTTTAAAGGTCTTCGTCGATTAACTACGGATTCATTCCTGCGAAATATTATACCGATTAACGAATCTAAAGGACTTATTATGGTATCCTATGCAGATGGAACCGACGTAAACAGTTATTATAAGTCTGGTAAATTACTAAAAACCAATAAACTAAAAACAAAAATTCATAATGAATTAAAAAGGTTATTCCCTGAAAAAAAAATACCGCAACCCACGTATTTTAAGAGCCACCTTTGGACGGAAGGTGTACACCTATGGAGACGTGGTAGCGATTCAAAAAAAATATTTAAAATTCTTTTAAATCCCATGGAAAATATATATATTTGCGGTGAAGGGTTTTCACTGAATCAGTGTTGGGTAGAAGGGGCTTTAGATACCTCGGATAAAGTGGTTAAACTTTTAAAAGCCCATTAATATATATATTTGGGCTCCCGAGTTATTAATCTACCTCCTGAATACTTGGTTCACTTTCAGGCTCCTGTGTGGCACCCCCTCCCATCCCAGCCATCATACTGGCCAAGTCAGGCATTCCACCGCCAGCAGCACCCCCTCCCATCCCAGCCATCATACTGGCCAGGTCAGGCATTCCACCGCCAGTACCTCCACCTAACCCACCCATCATGGCAGCGAATTTAGCTTTTTGTTCTGGCGTAATCTTCGAAAGGTCTGGCATCCCGTCCTTACCAATAATCTCCTTCATTGCTTCGCTTTCTTCTGGAGTAAAAGTGGGCATAGTAGGCGACTCTCCATCAGGACCTGGTGTGGCGGTTGATTTGTTAAACATATTAGGGTCCATGCTAGATACGTCGGGCATTTCTGATGCGGACGGCGTCGACATTTTCTTAATTAGGGGTCCCAGCACCGCTTCCAATTCCGTGTATTTAGTTTCGTATTCTTCTGGTTCCAAGAATTGGTTTTCTTCCAACCACTTCAGATTTTCAGTCACCGTACTCGACAACAGTTCTTTGTCGTCGTCGCTCAATGAACCAGACACGGCCTCGTTATCCCCCCCGGCTTTAGTGCGATACAAGTAATTTTCGATCTTGTTTTTAGCTTCGACCTGGGCTTTAATTTTTTGGTCGCTCTCCTTGTTCTCTTCTGCCTCACGAATCATGCGCTCAATGTCACTGGCCGACAAACGATTTCCATCATTACTAATAGTGATTTTCTCGTCTTTTCCTGTTGAGGTTTCCTTCGCGGATACGTTTAGAATTCCGTCGGCGTCAATGTCGTACGTAACAACAATCTGTGGGACCCCACGTGGGAGCGGGGGAATCCCTTCGAGGGTGAACTTCCCAAGAAGATTGTTGTCTTTAGTCATTGTTCGCTCACCCTCAAAGACCTGAATTAGTACACCCGGCTGATTATCGGCATAGGTCGAGAATGTTTGTTCCTTTTTGGTTGGCTTTGTCGTGTTACGCGGGATCAACGTGGTCATGACACCACCCGCAGTCTCTAGTCCAAGGGACAATGGTACAACATCCAATAGTACTACGTCATCAATACTATCGTCTTTTACACCGGAGAGAATCGAAGCCTGAATCGTGGCACCATACGCAACTGCTTCGTCGGGGTTAATGTCGTCGCAAAGTTTCTTACCATTGAAAAATGCACTCAACAACTCACGAACCTTCGGAATTCGTGTAGAACCTCCTACCAACACAATCTCGTCGATGGACGCCTTCGAAATTTTAGCATCGCGAATGACCTTCTCCACAGGATCCAGGGTTCGTTTGAACAGCGTCATATTGATCTCTTCAAACTTCGCACGCGACAGTTGTGCGTTGAAGTCAATTCCGTCATACAGTGCGTCGATTTCAATAAAGGCTGTCGTTGCTGAGGATAGTGTGCGCTTGGCCCGCTCACAGGACGTCCGTAGACGCCTTAGGGCACGCGGATCTTCACTTGGGTCCTTACCACGGTTTCTCTTTTTAAATTCCTTAATAAAATGATTTACCATATTTGAATCAAAATCCTCACCACCCAAATGCGTATCGCCTGCCGTGGCGTTTACTTCAAAAATGCCTTCCTCTATGGACAATAGAGAGACGTCAAACGTCCCACCACCAAGATCAAAGATTAATACGGTTTTCTCCTCTGCGGTTTTGTCCTTAAGACCATAGGCGATGGCCGCAGCCGTAGGCTCATTGATAATCCGGAGAACATTCAAACCTGCGATTTTACCAGCGTCTTTTGTAGACGCTCGTTGAGAATCATTAAAATATGCCGGTACCGTGATAACGGCGTTAGCAACACTTGTTCCCAAATAATTTTCAGCAATCTCTTTCATTTTTATCAAAATCATGCTGGATATTTCCTCGGGTCGGAACGATTTTACTTCACCAGCATGCGTTACCTGTATAATTGGAAGACCGTTCTTGTTAATGACCTTAAAAGGCCAAGTCTTCATATCGCGCTGAACGCTCTGATCATCGAATTGACGACCAATTAGGCGCTTGGCATCAAATACGGTATTCGTAGGGTTCATGGAAACTTGACTTTTGGCAGAACCGCCGATGAGTCGTTCTCCACCAGGAGTAAACGCTACATACGACGGGGTCGTCCGCGAACCCGATTCATTTGCGATAATTTCAACTCCCCCGTGTTGCCAACAGCCCACGCACGAATACGTAGTCCCCAAATCAATACCGATGGATACTCCTGAAACTTTAGACATTATAAGTTTTATAATAAATATATGTTTAAATAATTATTATATCAAATTTTTGTGATTATGCATTATTCATGTTCAGAGTTTGACAAAAATGTAAAACTTACATAAAACTAATATCAGAGTATACATTACTATGCCTTATACTGTGGAATCGTTCAACCACACCATCGAACTCACATTTCCTAACGAAACAAAATATATACAATATATTTATGATTTATTTGGCGAATATTTATTTAAGGAGGATTGGTATATGACACACAGTGTGTATAAGAAGTTTGACACTTCTGATAAACTATATTGGAACGGTGTCCAAGGTTATGTACGAGTTTTAGTTGGTATGGAAACCGTTGAACGTTCTGAAACAATAAGGTCTGTATTTTCCAAGGCTTGTAAAAAGCTGGCAGAATATTCCTCGTGGGACAGTGTAAATTTAGTATTGGAGCATGGTATATAGTCGTGTTGGCCTACGTATTCATAAATATTAAATTATCCGGATTCTAACCGCTATGTGGTTGGGTAACAAATCTAAGGATTGAGATAATTGCTGACCGTTGGCATTTAAAATATTACTTTTTATTCTGAAAATATCTGAGTTTCTAAAAATTTTTTAACTAAACCACCATTAAATGAGTAATGCGAACCGTCTGCCATATAGTCCTCTAAAAATGCATTTGGTGATATCTCTCGTTCAATATATTTCCCTATATCATGAAATTTTAGATTTAATTTAATACACAGGTTTCCTAATAAATTAACTAATCCATTTCTTTTCGGTATATATTGGTGGGTGGATTCGAGTTTTAAGTTTAAATGTGGTATAATATTTATTTTCGCATTAGGGTGAAATTTTTTTGATAATTGTTTGATATATATTAAATCTTGCTCAATTTCGTTATCAGTTAGTATTTTTTCCCGTAAATTATAGCCCAATATAATACTTGGTCTGTTTTTTGTGTAATAATGATTGAGTGGAATATCATTAAAATAATAAATTTTTCGCGAACAAATCTCTAATATTAAATCTGTATAAATTCTAGATATATTATGTTTATAATTAATAATAAACTTTTGGAAAGCTTCTATTACAGCTGGGTGATACGCATCGCCAAATATTAAACTTATTAAAGCGGGTGGGTTTCGATAAATAACACTTTTTAGGTTTGCTATATTTTCCAGAAAAAATATAATTTCTTTGGTTGTGTGTAATCTACAGGGGAAGAATGACCATTTATTACTATACATATATCTACAAGATCCAATATATAACGCCGATGAGTTTGCTGTTTGTATCATTTTTATATATATATATTGGCGAATTAAATAATCAGATTATTATTTAAAAAATTCCATATTATATGACCCATTTAATAAGTTTTGGAAATTCCATATTTGAAGCAAAAAAAAAACGCCTTAAAAAGGCGTGTATTGATACTGGTTGGTTTTCGTCAGTTACCATGTTTGGTCCAGATGATTTAGACAATGAGTTTAAAATCGAATTTGACGATATATTAAAACACCGGCGAGGGGCTGGATATTGGATTTGGAAGGCGTATTTAATTAAAAAAACTCTCGAGAACTTAGTAGAAAACGACATTTTGATATACATCGACGCGGGCTGTACTATTAATCCAGAAGGCAAAGTACGATATGATGAATATATTGCAATGTTGCGTAATAGTAACGAATGCATAATATCATTTCAAATGGGTTTAAGAGAGAAAGATTGGACAGTTAAAGAAATCTTTAACCACTTCGAGCTGGATCCTGACGGACCAATTGCAAACTCCGGGCAAATAATCGGTGGAATTCTCATTATGAAAAAAACTCCTGATTTATTAAAAATGATTGATTTGATATTGGAGACATATCGCGCTGACCACATGTTAGTTACTGATTTTTACAGCAAATCCCCCCAACCCGCGTATTTCCGCGAAAACCGCCATGACCAAAGTATTTTTAGTATAATCCGAAAATTACATGGCAGTATTTTACTTAGAGATGAAACGTTTTATGACAAATCAAGTCGCCATTCCGCGCGTTACGCAGGACGGCCATTTTGGGCAACCCGTACAAGGTAATATTAAACCTATAATGGCGTAATTGTCCAATAATTTAAACTCTTGTTTACCACTAATTTAGAAATATAATATTAAATTAAAGAAAATAATATAATAGTATATATATAAATGGCTGATATTCATCCTTTAAGTAATTCTGAGGTAGATTCCCAAGTAACAAAGGCCTTAACGAATCTAAAAATAATTTCAAAGATTCAAACTGAAAATAAACTGACGTTTATAAAAGATAAACCTATTATAGATGAGTGGAATTATACCCAACCAATTCGCCGGTGGTGGTCATCGGAGTCGCGAGCGCTTACTATTAAAAAACTGGAGGATTTCCTGGTTTCATTATTCGCTATAATCGATAGTATTTATAATAATGAAATGGACGGTAGTACAAACGATATAACTAATAGTTATTATGTAGCCACGTCGATAAACACTTTTAAAGAAGAGAATTCGACTGTACTATTGACGTTTGTAACCGAAATTAACAATGCTATCTCAGGACTGAATAACCTAAAACAGACCTACAAACAGGATATCTCAACCGTTTCTTCATTGGAGATGATTATTGAAAAACTTAATGTACGCGCTAAGAAAATTACTAATATTCTTAAAGTCAAAACGAAGTAAGTTTTATTAATTTGATATTAAAATTATACTAATATTTAATATTAAAAATGTCTATAAAAGCAACTTTTACCAACACGCCAACAAAAAGGGGTAAGTCGAGAATATTGTACGATATCAAAAATATTACCAATGATTTTCAATGCCTTGAAAAAGAAGGTTTGTACTTTTCCTTCCCCCAAATAGGAAATGCCTTTTCGACTAAATACAATATGTTAATTATTGGACCAGAAGACAGTCCATATACGGGGGGATTTTATATGTTTGACGCCCAATTTTCGGATCAATATCCATACCGTCCGATGAAAATGAAAAGTGTGACCCAAGGAGGAGGCATTCGTAAGCACCCTAACCTGTATATAAATGGTAAATGCTGTTTCTCGTTTCTCGGAACTTGGTCTGGTCCACCATGGACGGCATGTCAAAATCCATCGACGGTAGGAATTTCAATGCGATCGGTTCTTACAAATAATCCAATCGTCAATGAACCTGGTTGGGAAAAAAAAAATGATGCTAACACTAAATTATACGAGGACCTGGTGCGGTTTTTTAATATTAAGTATGCTGTTATTAACGTAGTCAAGACGATGTCACGCCGCTACGCATTATTTAAAAAACACATCGTTGCAGTGTTTAAGAAAAACTATTTGGTATATAAGGCAGAAATTACTAAATTCTCCCACTTGGATAAGATAGACGTTAAAAGTCCAGTATATAATTTTAACGCAATCATTGACTGTGCCTCCCTGCATAACGAATTAGACACTCTATATGCTTCGTTTACTACAACAGCAACACCAACTACAACAGCAACACCAACTATACCATCTACACAAGTTAACACGATACCCGTCAATCCCACGATCAAACCGCGTGCTATTAGAAAATGTCCTAAAAAACCCGCTACACACTTCCCCGAAAATTGTTGTATGGTTGGACTCGACGGGCGAGAATGGATTGTCAAAAAATATCCAACCGGTTTACAGCGTTGGGTTATTAAATCGTAGATACACTGTTATTGGGGATTGATAGTTTTTTATTTGGATAGTAAAGGATTCCTTAATCGATAAGCACCCACAGGAATCATATAATTATTAATATTTAATTTGATACAATTAATATCGGTTAAAGATTTCTGTATATATATAAAGTATGAATTTTTGCGAAAATTGTAATTTTCTTCTCTACAAAAAATTAGTATTACCAGAAGACGGCGATCAGGTAACAAGTGGGGGCGAAGCTGTACTATTAGAATACTGTAAAAACTGCGGAAATGAAACGCCTATAAAGGAGGAGAGTATATCGGTGTACAAACGCGAATATAAAAGCAGTTTCGCCATCGATTCTATAATTTCAAATAAGTATATTGTATATGATAATACTCTCCCGAGACTTTCAATCGATTGTAAAAACAAGGACTGTATAACCCAAGATAAGTATTCTATAACGGCACATAATGCACTATTAATAAATAATCTTCCAGAAAATATTACGAATGAAGCCCTATTTGAGATTTTAGCCAACTTTAAACCCACAGAGCCAACCATAACCGAAGTTTTAGACGATATTGACTATGTAAAAACTATAAACGGACATCGCATGTTTTTTAAGCGCCTGCGATTATGTGAATCAATTGTATATTTCACTTCACCACCAGCGGCACCCGGTGCCGACGGAGCCGACACCTTAGTAACGATTATGACGATGTTAAAAGCCTATTTAGATATGTACCCAATCGAGAGTGATTTTAAATATAGTGAGCCTATAAATGTACTGCCATTCAGTGAGATTAGGAAGGAAGTCTTATTTGTAAAATATGACCCCGAGAATATGAAATATTTATATATGTGTGTGAATTGTGGAACAAGTTGGTAACTTGAATTAGTTAATAAATTTGATGTTTTTTATATTTAAAAATATCAAGTCATTATAAGGAAAATGAATTTAGACGATGACACGAGTCTTGTATTGGAAGAGGATCAACAGTTTACACAAATAGAAGAGCAGAAAGGTTTGGACGAAACGGATGAATTTATCGCAGGAGAAGATCAGGACGATAGCGAAATCGCCGAAGCTGTCGACCCTGATATATCCGAAGAGGAGGATAGCACCGATGTTGACAGTGACGATTCGCTGGATATACCCTTGAACTCGGGAACCTTAGTAAAAGCGGATATGGTATCGGTGCATGAAACCTACAGTGAATATTACACCACTACTAAAACGACACCGCCGTTTATGACTAAATTTGAAAAAGCCAAAATTATTGGAGTGCGTGCACAGATGTTATCAGGTGGTGCTGAACCCATGGTATTACCACCGTACTCGTCAAATTGTTACGATATTGCACTGCGGGAATTAAGTCAAAAAAAAATCCCACTAATTGTGCGTCGATACCTCCCTAATAATAAATTTGAAGATTGGCGTGTCGAAGACCTGATCGTAAAGACCTAATCGTAAAGACTGGTTAGCAACGCCAGCGTTTTCCACAATTTAAACATGTTACAAAAGTAGTCATCGGTTCATCCGCCGACCGAGTTTGCATTTGGTAATATGTGCATTCTTTCTTTTTACACCTACCACAGGTGTAGGCGTCCGTGGCCAACGCCTTGTCAACCTCGTATAAATATTTATTACGTTCCTTTTGATTATCGAGCAGTTCTTTCCACTTATTAGGATACATATCGACGTGGTCCATATCGTAACCGAGTGAATATGGTGTAAATTCGTTGCTAAACAGTCGTTTACATAAATTTCCATTGGAAACATATGAGCTTCCGTCGAGATTGGTATACACTTGTAAAACCAATTGCTTATATAAATTTTTAAATATATTATTTTCCCATTTTTTTAGAATATTTTGCACTGCGGCTTCCTCGATGGTACGATTATACAGCCCTTTCTCAATATTTTGTGCCGTGGTTTTGAGTTTTTTTTTCCCATATCGCTTATATTTTTTGTAAGTACCATTCACCCGCTGTAACAATTTTGTAAATTGTTCTACCACAATAACTCTCGGGTCTATTTCGGACATAGTCTTATTTGTTTTCTCCTCTTTAAATTAGAAATATTTTTAACGTCAAATTTTTTTAATTTATTCCCAATAATTAAATAATATCGGTCTATTATAATGACAAGTCGGTGGGGTCCCGTTTATTGGAAGTATCTTCATATGATTGCCAATGAATATCCAGATAATCCAAATAGAACTGATATTAATAATCACTATGCTTTAATTCAAAGTTTTATACACACAATACCATGTCCCAAATGTAAGCAGGACATGCGTAAACTTGTTAATAATACCCAGCTGAAAATAGCCCTGCAACGCAAACTCAGCTGTGCAAAATATTTCTGGGATATTCATAATAAGGTTAATAAAAAACTTGGTAAGCCATTATTAAGTTTTCATAATTTCAAGGGGCTTTATAATCAATCACGTCCGGCGAGATATTGGGTTAAACACCGAAATGCCATCAAGAATATACTTATATGTATTCTATTAGCAACTGTCGTTTTTTTATATACGCGACGGTGCTAGAAATATAATTATATTATAATATAATATAATGTATAATTTTATAATAAATCCCGAAAACAGTCAAAAAACACTTCTAAAAAGTCCTATGGGTAAAAAAATATTACGAAAATATTTGGCAAGACGAGTAAACAAATTTACGGGTGGTGCGGCAAGTATGATTGGTCAAAAAAGCTTTAGACCCGTAACAGCGATTAACTATTTTGAGAGTGAAGCTTTAGCTAATTTTAAGACAAGTATGGAAACAAATATGTCGGAATACTTAGATACGTATATTAAAATTCAAATAGGTAAGTTAGCGGCTGTAATTTCTGTCGATATGATTAAATCATTTACGGATACTTCCATGCAACTATTACGCGATTTCATGATACAGGGATTTTGTATTATGGTAAGCAAGGTAATCTATGTCGACGATGCTAAGCGTAAAAAATACATTGAGGTTCTTGAAGGAATCCAAAACACCACTCAGTTTCAATTCGTGACGTCAATCCAAGAGACGTCGGTAACTCCCGTCGAAGCCCGGCGCATTCAAACTAAGCGGCCGACGGCAATGGCATATGGCGGTCGTTCAGTGAAAACTATTCAATATGGTGGTCAAACTAAATACGGAAGTCTCAAGGAACTTTTAGAAATTATTGCCGAGCCGAAGCACGATTTTAGCGGAGATCGTTCTGGTCGATGCGTCGGAGCGATTACTGCCAATAAAAAAACTTGCGGAGAGGGAGGAGGACGATGGATAAATACCGTAAGACACCATTTTATACATAATCAATGTGGGGACAAGGGATTATTTGATGGTTCTCTCACTGGAGAAGAGAGTGGAATTGATACAGCTATAAAAGATGTGGAAAAAGCTGTGGGAGATTCTATAGGCAACAAAGGCTCGTTAAAAATGCATTATAAAAATGCCTTTCCTGGAGTACGTGAATGTTTAAACAGAAACGGAGGTACTATGGAACCTCAATTATTCTCGTCGTTATTTATGAATAAGAACATAATGCTTACACCCGGCATTGGACCCAATCCGATGCATATTAATAAATTTCATTTTTATTCAGTGAAGACAGTCTCGGAAACCATGATAAGAAGTGTTGACAGTGAGGGTGGAGAGCATACAATAACCTTACCAATACCGTTCTTGGATTATTTGGTTATGATATTACAGGCAAACGATACTACCCACACGGTGTTTGACACAGCTGCTGGAATAGTTGGCTGGAGTACGATCGATCGGCACCTGGAGAGTTCAAGTATAACCAGGTTAGTGCCATTGGTTAATATGTGGGACCCCGCGGGTACAAGCGTCAAGGAATATCGAAAGTCCGTTGCGGACCACGGTGATGGTAAAATGAATAATACCTATATGGCAATTCCTAAACCTGCACGTGGTATCGTTGATTGGACACCGGTTCGGGACAATTTATCCAATTCCAGTTCAGGATCCTTCGCGCCTGGACTAACTTATAAAATAGAGCATAATACAACCACTGCCGAACCACCAATACTATTTACACTAACTCGGAACATCCCGGGTGCCGTACCCAAGTCGATTAAGTTATTATTGCAGAAGGGTTTTCCCGTATCGTCGTTAGCATCGGTATTGGAAGGGATTTTAGGTCCAGAGCCACCGTGTGGTAATTCATCTCGCCAAAGAAATTGGTCCCCAAAGATAGTTTTACCAGAAACTAAAGGTGAAGAGTCTCACGATGAAGATCTTTTAGTTTTTGTCGGAGCGCTACAAGAACTATATGGTACAGATGAGCTGAAAAACGACGAGCCGAAGGATATTATTAAACTAATTTTAGATATGAAAAAATCTGGCGATTGGTCCTTAGTTAATTGGGTTCGCCACTGGAATATTGACAATTATGATAAGAAAGCACTGTTTGTTTCTGGTGATAAATTATGTGCATTAAAGAGTATATTAAACGGTAACCCGACTTTGTTTGGAAATTATATAGCTGATACTGCACCACTAAGGGTGGCGCGTTGGCGAAAATATACACGGACATATACTGAGCCTTCCGCCCCTGATATGAACAAAATGTTTGGGTTTTATGAAGGAAACCAACAATGGACTATAGACAACGCTCTTCAGGAAATAGAATATATAGCCAGTTTATTTCCAGAAATATTTGTCGTGAATGAAGAAGCGTCCGCCGACGAACCATCCGTTACATTAAAGTCATTTGTTGAGATATCCGACATACTAAGTGGGAATGAAAGTTTTAGTAATATATTGGTACATTTGAACACTCCCATAAGTGACTTCCATACTAAGTTCACTCTTATGGGTTCATACCAGGGTGGCACGAGGCAAAGTCTTCGGGCACTAACACAACGCAGCTTATTAAATTTATTATTTTCAGATACCGGGGGTAGCGAAGGTGTATACCGACTGATGTTTAATGAATTTTGGGCTATTATATGGAGGGGTGGAAAAAAAGTAATTGACGACTTAAAAGAGGTGTTAAAAAATTTGCGACTCATACCAGAAATACTTATGGATTTAATAAGCCTATTAGATATTTCAGTAAATACTATAGAATCTTCACTAAATACAATTATTGTAAATATACTGGGCTCTATCCAAGTTGCAGCATTTGGTAAAACGAGTGACTATATTGAAAAAATGAAAATTATACGCCCGCTTGAGGACAACCTTACACCAATTGAGACGGCGGCTGTTATGGACGAAGAATTCACCCGAGTCGATTCTGGAGCCGCGTCCCCAACACGACGCAGAACTTCCCGGGTAAATAAGACTTTATCAGGAAACTGGGTAAAAACCTTTAATTTTGCTAAACCAGACGGCGCTTTAACTGAGGACGTTCTTGAGTGTAACTTTAAAATGTCGGACATTACGGAAGATTCGGGTAGTGGAACAGAACAAATGGAAAGAATGGTATCCGCATATGATCAGTTAATTCATAAAGATCTTTTAATTCGTAAATTAGACTATCAGTTTAATCAGATACCTAATATTTACAAAAAGATTATTGACAATGTAGCACTTCTTAATGGGCCGAAGTCTAAACACGAATTTCCGTGGTTTATAATCAAAGAATGTGTTAATGCCATACTTCACGAGCACTTTCATAAAGGTGAAGTAACTGGTGATGATACTATGTGGGAGTCGTACGATTCTTTTATGAGCCGATTCGTCAGTGACCCACAATCGAGTTTAAAATCACTAACAACTGGTTTGGAAAACTGCATTTATTTTACGAAATGCCTTAAAGAGATTGCCGAAAACAATGGTTCAACAACTGTATATGATACCTTTATTAACCGTTTAGCTGAAATTAATAACGTATTTGACCAGATTAGTTAAAAAGCTTGTTATTGCTATTTTGTAAACGGGTTATAGTATAATATATATATTATATATATTATATTTATTATATATATGTATAAATCAATTCATGATCCTGTGACAGGGATGGTATATCCTACTACAAGTAATTTAGGTAAACAAACGGTTGAGCGTTATTTGTCTCAATTGACAGGGGGGTCAGCGTGGGTCAAGGTACCATCGAGTGTGAGGATCGACACCGAAGCAGCGCGCCGCGGTCGGGAGAGAAGACAAAAAGAAGATGTGGTGAAGGAAAACGTGCGAAACCTTCACAGAAGGCATGAGGAGCAGCGTGCTACGGAGCTCGCGGAGCATGCAAAGGAGCAAGCAAAAGCCTTGAAGCTGAAAGAGGAAGAAGTATTGAGCGAGCATGCCGCTAAGAAGAAAGAAGCCGACGCGGCGGAAGAAGTGCGCCGCATACGTCGGGCAAAGAGAGCGAGGCGAACGGCTGCTTCCGATACGGAGAAGAATGTTTTAGAAAGAGTCAAAAAGATACCGTGTAGGCTTAAAGACTTTGGTTTGCTTTTGCCAGATTTGCTAAAACTACGGTGTGAGTCAAACAAAAACCTGCATGTGGCCGAAACTGACGTCAAAGGCTTCGTGAATGAATTTACTAAAAGTCTGAGAGTCTATGCGACTAAGTCAATAAAGGAGTTAACTGGGGATGATACCTCGAATTCAGGTGATAAAGACCCCAGAGCCGCGGCGGAAGTTACCCCTCCCGCCGCGGCGACTTCGACACCAGCTTTGATAGCTGATTCGGGAGTTACCCCTCCCGACGCGGCGGAGGAGACAGGTCCATCTCCTCTAGACACGGATGCCGAGTCAGAGTTGGACACTCTAAATACATATTTGGACGACATTCGGAATGAACTAAAAAAACTTGCTAAACTAAAAACACCTAATGACGTTCTTAGAGAGGACACATATTTCAACCAAAATATTAATGAATGGACTCCTCCCCGCAAGGACCAGCTCGGTGTCATGTATTTACACCATAATTTTATGAGCATCTGGGACCCTACGAGTGTTTCTTACCCAAAAAGGTGGTTATCCGATATAAATGGTGAATGGTGCAAAATCAGACCCATCCAGGAGGTGGTCGAGAAATATCTTGAAGCCTTATCACTACCCGACGGGGATACTCCTCTAGGCTATTATGAGCTGTTAGACACGCTTTACAAAAACGAGCTTAAATGGTGGGGACTAGAAAAAAACGACATAGAAGATAATGCGGGTCGGCGTTTAGTGAAAAAGGGGGTATTTGACGGATGGACCTCTAAGTTGCTTTTAACCAAGAGTGCACAAACGACTTTTACTAAAGTTACAGACGGTGTTAAAACCGCATTAAGTAACTTTTTGCCAGTTTCATCACAAAAGCCCTTGGTGCAGTGGAAGTATATGGGAGATATGCATCAACCTTACTCTATAGAAAATGATTTCGACGAGAGTGGTGGTTCAGTAAAATTAAAACATGACAGCACCACTAAAAGTATTTATGATGAGTTCACAAACTATATACCATATACTACGAAAGGTATTAAGCGATTCCATGAACGTTTAGAGGTGGCCAATCACACAAAAAACCTTCTTCTGGACACAACTGACGTGTGGGTCAGTAGAATGAATAATCTGGGTGTGAGGAACGCTAGTTCGTTAAGTTCGGCTTCAGTAAAGGGTATTCCGGGAAAGGAGGCGCCGCCGAGCGGCACACCAAAATTAGATAAAATGAAAAAATGCTTTAAACAATCAGACTTTATTGTTGAAGCCAAATTCAATAATTGGAAAAATATCGACCCATTTATTGTTGGAGATATTGTTAACCACCCCTTATTAGGGAATGGAATCGTCGTGAGGACAGAAAAATCTAAATTGTTTGATATCAAAGTATGGGACGACCTTAGAAAAATGCGCCTCGCAAAGGCCATATATGAAACCCAAAAGATTAGAATTGATACCGAAAATGCGACGCTTCCCCCCCCTGGTTTTGACGAAACAAATACAGCAAAAAAATACCCTCATGAGAAACGTAAATTTAGCGTTGTCGATAACGTACGAAACATACATAATTTAAGCTTTTATGAATGGGAATCGAAACATAAAGATCAAAATTTATTGCAAACAGTGTATGAGATAACAAATCAACAGAGCATCAACATTTCCGGTGACGTCAATGTCTGGGTGAATAAATCTTCACCTCCTCCGGCAACATCAGTCAGGAAGTCGGGTTGGGGCAGCACTGCTGTCGCGAGTGTAAAGGAAGCGGCCACCGCTGTGGCGAGCGTCATGTCGAGTCCAAAAAAGCCGGAATATAAGCCTCCCGAGTTCCCGGTCTCTACCAACGAAAGTGAGTGGTTGGGGCTGCGTCCCGCCCAATTCGGTGCTATAAATGTATATCAATCGACTTTTCCAAACGACCAATCATCTCCAAAGCGACTGCCTACAAGAATTCGAACCTTCCACCGCCCTCCACCAAATATATTTGATGTACCAACGGCGTCGCTGGAGGGGGGATATAATCCGGTAGGCGGGGATTCCATAATAGTTAAATTTAAAACTGGTTTAATTGCTTTATCGACAAGGGATTTTGACGCGTGGGCCAAACCAGATAATATCGAATTAGCATGGCGAGAATTGTGCCAAAGGGAGAGTTTATTATCCAAGGTGAAACTCTTTCATAGACACGCCATAAAGAAATCACCATGTGAAAATATGAAGGCTTGGTCAACATCTGTCCCAAAGACATTAGATATTGGAATTGAGCGACCCGCAACCATCGAGTTGGGTAAAAGCTTACTTAAGTTTGAGTTACCCAAAGTGATGGACCCCGAAGGAAAAACCGCAATCCTTAATATGGCGACTTCCTTAGAACAATGGTGTATGAGTTGGACTGAGGCGGTTAGTGAAATGTTTTGGTGGATACAAAATACAATCAATCCTACTACCGTAACTGCTGGTTGTCGTAACAATTTTAATGGGGATTCTGAAGGAACGCGTATATTTAATGGGTTATTAAAAACAGAGTGTGATATAGGCAAAATCGTATTAAAGTGTAAAGATATAATACGCTATGTTAGAACTTTACCTTTCGCCGACGTGAACCAAACAGATGGTATGCGTAAGACCTACGAAACGATAGAGCTTAAACCTCTGTTAGAGCAGGGGCGGGATACATCGATACCGACCTACTTCCCGTGGGATTCGGGACGTGACCTTAAGGTGTATGATCTCCTAATTCTCCAATCACCCAGGTTTAAATCACATTCGGAATGTGAACTTTTTACTAAGTTCTATCCGCAAGCGGGCGCCCCCCCCATCGCTTGCCCCTCGTGTGGCTCCATGATTATCCCACCACCGGACGCGTTAAGGTTCACGTGCGGGCTGTGCGGAACCTACGCACACATCGGCCAGATTTGGAAAGAGGATCCCCCCTGCCGCTAATAGCTAGCTAATAATACCGACCTCTCTCACTCGCTTCGGCGCGCCTCATGACATTAAGGTGAATAATCTCCTAATTATCCAATCACTCAGTAATGATAGGTTTCAAATAAGTGATGACCATGAACTTTTTACTAAGTTCTATCCGAAAGACGATTTTACGGTGGAGGAGGTGGATTAAGTTGATTGGGATTCCAGGCACCCGCGAGGACGGGTAATATTATATTAGATAGTGACCGTCTGGACGCATAAACGCGTTATGCCAAATATATGCACAGGTATATTTAATTTGTCGCGAATATTTTTTGCAATCATTCTTACATAAAACCCACTGGATACCTTAATACGATATGTTAACATTACCAGCTTTTTTACAGAAACCGTATTCCAGCTATCAACAATTTGTTCAATATTAAAAGCCTCTTTGTTAGTAATTAATGATAATCTATTTGTAACTACATTTAGATAATCACTAAAATTAATTGGTGTTGGGTCCACTATTTCATCTACTGAAAAAACTGTAACTGGTTTACTGGGTAAGTCAGTATCGCTTAATAATCCCAATTTTGTCCAATACCACAACGGTTGCTTTTTTCCAGGGCGTAAGCGGATTTTAATAGCAGAAATCGGGTGGTATTTCTGGATCGTTTGGTTTAAAATTTCGGTATCAATAAAGGTCCGAATAGCACCTACCGTATCGTCCATATTAAACTCTTGTGTGGTGTGTATTTTCCCCATTATGTCATCACTTTCGGTCGAAATCCCAACAACTATAGAAAATTCATATGTCTTATTTGACTGCAAATATTGGTCCATATATTTTGTATCCTCTCCGATCAGAATAGCAGTAACCCCCCGTGCCTGCGGATCCAATTTTCCACAAACAGCCACCTTTGTATTATCGGGTAAGTCATTTTGGAGGCGAATTCGATTTGCAAATTCCTTAGTTGTTTCTCCAAATTCCTTATAGGCAAACATTAATATTTAAAGTTACAGGGTACGACGCAGTAGTATAGTGTTCAATAAAAGACTGAAATGTAGATCAAATTTATAGGGTTTATGCTTTTCAATTCTATGAAGAAGGGTCATATCTCTTAATTTAACAATCAGTGTTGTATCGATCAGTAATATTGGTCGATAATCCATGTTTATACATTGTAAATAGGCACAACGTTTAAAATTTGATATCAAAATTAAAACTTGTGTAATGTAATATGAAATGTCCGGTAGAATCGAAGTGATTTTAGGATGTATGTTTAGTGGGAAAAGCACCGAACTATTAAGACGCCTTCGACGGTGGAAAGCTGTGGGTTTTAATGTATTGACCATAAACCATACATTGGATGTTCGAACGGGAGATAGTGTTAAAACTCACGATAATGTCAGCAGCGATGCTTTAAAACTTAGTACGCTTCTATCAATTATCGACACGGATATTTTTAAGACAAATCAAATAATTGGGATAGATGAAGCACATTTTTTCGAGGATTTATTAGAATTTGTATTAGTGGCTGAGAAAGCGGGTAAAACGCTAATTATTTCAGGACTGGATGGTGACTATCGTCGCGAGCCAATCGGAGATATTTTAAAAATAATACCACTGTGCGACGAAGTTGTGAAACTACACGCCCTCGATATGATTGATCGTGACGGAAGCCCTGGTATATTCAGTAAGCGGATTGTTTCTGGCGACGCACAAATTTTAGTAGGTGCCCAGGAAAGTTATAAGGCGGTTTCCAGAAAGAATTATTAATTAATATAACTAATCTAAATTTAAATTATATAAATAAACTATCACAGCTATTTAAGCATACCAATGACGTTTATATTAGAGAAGCAGTATAAAATTTTAAAAAAAATCGGGGAGGGTGCTTTTGGTAAAGTGTACAAGGGTATTCATCGCAGAACTAACGAAGTTGTGGCTATTAAAATTGAAAACAAGCAATCCAAGACAGTTAACCGATTAAAACATGAGAGTTTGGTGTATGAGTATTTCAATAATTCAGTAGGTTTCCCAAAGGTGTATAACTTTATAGAACGCGATTCGGATTTTATTTTTATAATGGAATTTCTGGGACCCAATCTAGAGGAACTATTTAAATTTTGCAATAGGAAATTCAGTTTAAAAACAGTTTTAATGGTTGCTATACAAGTACTGAATCGTATAGAAAAATTACATGTTAATGGGTTTATTCACCGGGATATCAAGCCGGATAATTTTTTAATTGGGGTTAGTAAAAAAAAGAAGGGGCGAATATTCTTGATTGATTTGGGGTTGGCTAAAAAATATGTCACGCGTAATAACAAACATATTTCCTACAAAGACAAAAAAAATTTTACTGGGTCCTATCGATACTCATCGATACGTAATCACCGTGGGATAGAACAAAGTCGCCGCGATGACTTAGAGTCGGTTGGTTATATGTTATTATATTTTTTAACGCAAAAACTTCCATGGCAAGGATTGGGTGGCAAGGATCGGACAAGTAAAAAAAAACGAATTTTTACGGTTAAAAAAACAATATCGCTCGAAAATTTATGCCATAATGTTCCGGAAGAATTTCTACTATATATGCGCCACTGTCGGTCGCTAAAATTCACGGATACCCCTGATTACGCCTATTTAAAAAATCTATTTATAAATCTATTTAAGAGCAATAAATACAAATTGGACTTCATGTATGATTGGAATACTATTGCACGGAATAAGATTTCTTCTGAATGACGTACACTGGAGATCCCGATTAAAATTTTACTAAATTAAGCACGCGGCATACATGAGCGTCTCCATAATACTCACTTGCGATCTTACTATGGGGAAATATTAATATATTGATAGTATATATATATGAGTGGTTATAACTTTATAAAAAACCCTTTAAATGGAGAGAAAATACAAGTTTTTACTAAAAGTGGTGCCGCGATTATAAACACATACCAGTTGGGAGGTTCAACTGCCTCCGAAAATCTCGAATTGAATCGCGGAAAATCACGAAATAGACAAGAAGCTAACATTCGAGCGAAGGTACGCCGGTTGCGCACCGCTGCCCGGTCGAAAAAACTTCGTGCCTCACCAACTCGCCATAATAGTGTATCTGCAAAACCCCAAAACGCCCAAGAATTGGCTATAAAGCGGGCCGATACCGTGCACGATTCGTTCATGGCCCGCAGTCGCCAACACGATACGCGGCTATTTGATATGGACCAAACCCACCGACCAAAGAGTCCAATTGTACAAGATGATAACTCTAGAAATGGTAAATATAAACGCCCCGACTTTGGTACTTCTACAACGATTACCCCCCATAAGTGCTGCGAAAATACAACACGCGCAATTGAGTCGCTGAAAACGGAGCTCGCGCAAATTACAAAGACTCAGGAGAGCATTGTGGAATTTATATCTAAAGATTTAAATGCGTCCCATAAAGTTAATCCGTCAGTACCATATCTCGACGCGGAAGAGCTTGCCCTCCGTGAGACTTTAGATGACGCACCGTCATGCACCCTTTCATAAAGTGTTTATTTAATGTTGTATTGTTCAATAGCCCGTTTTGGGAATAACTGCATACGGTGAGAATATAATTTCTTGTAACATTTTGAGATAGTTACTTCCGATATTTTACAAGCGTTCGCAACGTCTTTCTTGGTAATACTATTATTGCATAAGCTGCACGTTAAGAATATTGTACCAGAAGCGATTGAAGGTGCGGTATTATCGTCCACTAAACCATTTAATATCGCTTTCACGGAAACAAACTCCACAATATGCTTAATATCGAGAGTTAATTGAAGTGGAGAACAGTACCGCTCAATGAAATTAAGGGGGTTAGTAGAATCTAAACAAATCTGCTCATGTGATTTATTAGCCAAACGCCAATTTTCTCTAAAATATTTGACCCCCCGTGTCATATCGTGTAATTTAATTTCAAAAATATGGGCTATTTCCTTGGTGCTCCGGGGAACATCCAAATCTTTACAGGCGTGCCACATACAGGCTGCGATTAGACCCTCGCGATTATCACCACGAGATATATTAACATTTTTGACGATGCTATACAATTCCTTCGCTCGTTCTATAATAATTTTGGGCAATCCGCATGCCTTACCCTTGGCCGATATTTTACAACAAATCTTATACAAACTTCGCTCTTTGTATGGCATTTGGTTCCAACTATTATACTGAACCATCCGCTTAATAGAGCACTTATCATATGAACGTCGTGCGATGAGCGAACCCATTGACGATTCAGGCAAAAGAGCATTCGTTGGCATACCGACCCGCTCTGGATTACTATTCCGCGAGTCATTTGATCCGTAAAATCGATACTCCGCCTCTTGTGATAAGACTTTTTCTTGCATTATACCGCATTCACCACAGGAATATTGCCCGTCCTGATACGTTAAATTATATGATTTACATTCGCAGCAGGTATACATATCTTCCTTGGTCGGTGATTTACTACTACCCTCGGCGACAGCATCAAAGGTACTAAAACAATCCCATATATTTGAGTTGGCCATTATTCATTAATTTAATGACTATCTTTAATTAAAAATAATTTAAATCATATTTTTAATTAATATTCCAATAGCGACGTTTTGGGGAGTTCTACCTTATGGACCTTTGTATAATTTTGAGTATTTGCGTATAGGTTCCATAGTAAATTTACCACTGATATATCCCCACATTTTTGCAGTAAAGGATTGGCAATTCGCCGTGTGAAATAAGCATATTGGGGAGTATAAAGGGTGTGTGTTTAAAAATTGATTACATAATCCCCATAATTTATCTAAGGTCCAACGTTGGTCGCGGATGTCTTTTTGCTTCATAATTTTCCATTCTAACATACATTTTCTACCGCGAGATGCGGTTTTAGAAAATTTACTGTAGGTGTCGGTTTCGCCGCATATTTTAGTATTATATTCAGTTATATTAAAATTTTTTTCAAATCCCATGAGTCGCACTAACGTCTGTTCATCATTTAAATCACTGGTTGTCGGACTATTACGAACCGTGTTAAATTCGTCGGTTAATTCAGTAGTCATTATAGTACTTCTGCCCATTTTGGAACCCAGTTCAATAAGCGTCCACAAAATGGGTCTGGGTGTAGTATGGTCACGCCATAGTTGCTCGGAAGCCCGGTGTTTAATAACTAACACCGAGTGTATCTTACATATTAGCATATACATATGCATACATTCGTTCGATTTGACATCGTCGGCGATAAACCATCTTAGTTTACACGCTTTGGGCTGTGATAATCCTGCTACTGCGATACATTGACTGAATTCTTTGTTCCGACCTAACCCCCATTGAGTACCACATTTTTGTTGCGATTTTTCACCTATATTCATTAATATTGGGTCGTCCATTCGAAATTCATTTTGGCGTAGTATCCCACTCCCCCCAAGCAACTGTCGTATATACTTATTTAAAATCGTTTTACCCAAAACACTATTAGTCTTAATTAATCTTCCATTGGTTGGATCAATAATATTGGAATATCCCATACTAAGTTCGTATATATATATAAATATATTAATTAAATAAGTTCGAAAGAAACCCCCCCGATTGTTGTGGGGCGGGGATTTGAGATGATAGCACGGGTTTTTCTTGACTTAAATATCCGTCTACCCGTTGTTTATCTAAATCTAAAACATACATCTCAAACGTGTAGTCTTGATTTAGGATATAGTCATACGGTACCATAATATACCCGTTTTGTCCGAAATTAGTCCCATACGTCTGCGCCATGATAAACATTTGCTGGTCTTCGATATAGCCGACCAACACTCCACTCAGCCCACCCATTGGGAATTCTATACTGGGGTCAGGATTCCAAAACTTCGTATTAATCCTACTCATTTTGTAATACACGGTAAAACCGACTAATATGGGATATTTATGGAGAAGTACCGATTTTATAATCTCCAATTTATTAACCACCCTGTATATTTTTAGGAATTTATAAGGCGCTGCTTTTTCGCGTAAGTCGTCGGACACTATACCGTTCTCTAGGTTTTTTTTTGTAGTTCGAAATTCATTCTCGATACAAAATCCCATCGTTTTAACTGACTTAAATATTGATTCTAAGCTAAGTAACTTATTAGACGGCGTATAAAAATTAGTATATTTATAGATATATAGTAGTGAGGGTGGGAACGGGCCAAGTTCATTTTTTAATAATGCATACTCCAATACATACGCCACTGACGCGATTGGATTTAGTGGAAAGGTTCCGACATCCGTGATATTCGGAAATGAGGTCCGTAAATCAAAATAATTAGGAACGTCTGTAGTAGTTTTGTGGTTATCGTAAAATCCCTCGTCGATGGTTTCATATCCCGTATTTCTAAATGATGGAACCAGGTTATACCGACCTTCATATTTATTGTTTTGGGGGTGAGGTTGTTCGGAGCGGTTTACAGTATCTGGTGTGCTTTCGCCGTTTCCCATAGTTAATGATTCATATAGTAGTGAAAGCTATAACTAATTTTTAATATTTGGTAAAAAATGAAATTTAGCACCCACACCCACACATACAAAAAAAGTTCACACGCATAGGTTTATAACTAACCAACTATATTCAAACCAGTGTTTTTAAATATTCGTCCACAATCGGGATATTTTTGATTATATATTTGTTGGAATCATAGACGACGGATTTAGCCGATTTAAGTTTTCCCTGTTTAAATTTTGTATAAACAAATATTTTAATTTTTTTAGCGAACTCCCCGCTAAGATTAAAGGTAGTTATATATTCATTTAACTTCTGAAGTTTATGGTGTTTCTCTAATCTACTCCATTTCTGACTTAAGGCGTTATTATTCAATAGCTCCTGTAATTTATCTAGAGTATTCACTTTGGTAACCGGTTTAACGGTGATCCCTTTCATTTTATTTCGAACAGTTTGTCGATAATTACGCCGTTTCATTGTCCAATTAAATTGATCTAATTCATAACGATTCCCATTTGAATTAGATTTATATTTTTTAACTGGTGGTGTATTCACGACGTTTTTTGTATTAAAGGTCTGTACTGCAGATACTAATTCGTCGAACTCCATTATTAAATTGTTGTAATTATAATTAATTAAATCAATTTTAAGATAATACTTTTATAAATTAAAGGTGAAAGGTTGTTTGGACTTGGTTTGGAAGAGCCATACTACGTAAATATAATTTCGTATATTCCCAACCCAATGGTACCTATAGATTTGTTTTAATTTTCACTATATTGTATTAGTAAGGGAGGTATTGGTGTCGCCGTCCGATACAAAAAATCTTTAATTACTTAAAGCGATACTATAATTATCAATTATATGGAACCCTCATCTTTTTGCTCACTATCTACATTTACTTGCCACCATGAATTATTTGGACTGATGCTAAGTTTGTCGGTACACCACCCGGGTGCCAAATTTTATGGAATGGTTGATACCAAAACGCAAGAGGCAATACTCAGCTATACACCTACCTTAAATTTAGAAATTCATTGGTTTGTTGAATTAGACAAATACACTGGTAAAAATAGATCTCAAATGACACAGTTAAATATTTGGACAGAATTTCAAATGAAAAAAGCATTGGTTATAAAAAAAACTTTAGAAAAAGAAGTTGATACACTTTTTTTAGATGCCGATATCCTAGTGATTGATAAAATTAATAATCTGGATAAAACTAAAGATATCGGAATATCCCCACATTATATTAAAAAACGCGATACCGATAAGTTCGGATATTATAATGGGGGGGTATTATGGACTAATAATAAAAATATCCCAGATAGATGGATAGAGTATTCGAAAACCTCCAGATTTTATGACCAAGCATCGATCGAGGACTTAGCAAAAGAATTTGCCTTTTTTGAATTTGGAGAGAATTATAATTTTAGTTGGTGGCGCGTTCACCAGTCGGATGTTTCTGCACAGCATATCCAATCGAACCTGACAATTAATGATTCTAAGATTTACTATAAAGACCAACCACTTAAATTTGTTCATACGCATTTTACGGACAATGGCGGCGTCGTTGGGTCCTTTAATACATTAATTAAAAATTTACTGACTAAGATAAAAGATTATAGGAGTTTAATGATCATTAACAGGATAGCTGAAAGCAATTGGGTAATTTCGTACCCTAAACAGCCTATGGGTGGTATTTGGGGGCATAGTAATGATAGTTACCGCCAGCTTCTCGTCTTAATAAGGTGCTATAACAAAGACGTCATACTAAATGTATCACAGGTGATGAATGTTTGGTTAGAACCCAATATCTTATTATTCGACCGCCCTACATTATCTTGGTTTAATGACAAGTGTAAATGCGCCCATAAAGTTCTCTTGGGCAATGGTTCCATGTTAGAAGAGGGTAAATTATTAAATAAATTAAAACTGGATGTATCACCCTGGATTTTTTGGCCCAGACGACCAATATTGTACGAAAAAATACTAAAAAATACCACACGCTCTGCATATTCAGATCGGATATATAAAAGTGTTTTTATTGGAAATTATGAAAATTCAGTTCAAAAACGTCATCGCACTGTGGTAGATTGGTCAAAGCATATTCAGGAATTTTACTTAACTTCTGGTGCGAAGAAACTTTTCACACCCGAGGAATATTTAATGAAACTATCACAAAGTAAATTTGGTTTATGTTTACGGGGGTTTGGTAGTAAATGTCACCGCGAAGTAGAATTAATGGGATTAGGATGCGTACCAATAATAACACCAGGGGTCTCTATCGAAGATTATTATGATCCACCGCTTGAACATGTGCATTATATTAAAGTTTCCACACCTGACGAATTAGAATCGAAAATAGCATCAATATCCCCTGAAAAATGGCAAGAAATGTCGAACTCATGTACCACATGGTACATGCGAAATATTCATAGTTCCAATACGTGGAACACCACATTGACATTATTGTTAACTAAAACACCCAATTAGGTATGTATAATTACACGGATTGATATTTATAAAATATTATTTATAAACATCGCTAAATGACGGCAATGGTTCTCAACTATTAACATTAGAATCCAGGCACGCCAGTTTCAAACTCCCCCAATAATTTAGAAAAATCGGTATCGACCGAATTTAAAATTAAATAGTTTAAACACCCCAATATAAATCCCAATAATCCTATTTTAATGGATTCGGATTTGGTAATTTCTTTCTTTACAATTTTGTTATGGACGGCGTACACGATAAAACTAACGACCGTCGAAATTAAGGTTGATACTATTATATTCATTTATTGTTTTAGGATATTTTAAAAGCATTAAAATACCGCACTGTAGATTGCAACACTTAAACCCTATACAACCAATAATAAACTTAAAAGTCTGCGGCATCGTCGAAGAAACTAAATGTTGTCTGTAATTGTTCCACAACGGATCCGGACCTCATACCGGGCACGTCTGCTAAATCAGATTCAATTACCGAAAATTCACCAACCGTCCGGTTATCAAAATTTTCTGCGACTAAGGCATCTGTGTCGGATTGCTTGGCGAATTTTTTTTCGATTTCGTCAACGTCGTGGAACGCGTCATTAACTACTATGGTTTCGACGTCGTGTGATATATTACCTGAGTTTTGTTGATCGTCGGATAACAACCTGTTCAAATCGTCGTCCATCCCCCCATCTTCGATTGAGCGCTCATTTTGTGACGGTGAAATGACACCATTTAATATGGTGTCCGACGTTCTAGGTTCACTAATACTTAACTTTGAAAATTCGTCATCTTCGGACACAATTTTAATAGTGTTTCCAAACTCATGTTGCATAAGCGAGCGTATATTCGCCTTTGTGCGCTGACTCACGGTACTTGTAATATCGTCATCGTAATCTTCGATTGCCTGTGTCGTGCTTCCTAAATACTGTTTTAATATATTTTTAACTGGTAATAAATTACGTATTGATTCCTCTATCGACTCTTTTATCAGTTTTTCGGACGCTATGCCGTTTTTTTGCAAATCTAAGGATCTATATTCTGTGTGGAGTAGCCAGGGTTGTCGCCAAAAATTTCGCGCACACTGAATATAAATTTTATGAATTAAATATGAGGGTTTTGGCACATCAAAATTTATTTCTGAATTTCCCTGGGTAGTTTTTAACGACGTTAATATTTTAGCATGTGTTACAAATACCGCCGTCACCAACTCGTCCAAATAATCACAGCCGTTTGTCGAGCAAGATTTAAGGACGTTCTCGTATTCCAGGGATTTCGTAACATCGTCCCATTTCGGAATTTTTGATAAAAAAACTTGAAACGTTTTAATAACATTTTGATCAGTGGCGAGAGCGTGTTTTTTAGCAAGTTCGTATATTTTACGCAATCCAGAATAAATTGGCGGAGTTAAAAATGACTGTAGTCGTGCGGTATATTCGTACTTTGCTTCAGTGAGAACATTTTGGGAATTGGTATCCATTATTTATAATAATACATATTTTACACGTTCCTTTACCGCACTACGACTTCGGTAATTTATGATGATACGTTAACGCCTGTAAATATGCATCTGCCAAGTCGTCCTTTTTAGAATTATCATTGAAAAATTCAATCCAATTAGTATTTTGCGTCTTATTTAAAAAATATTTAGTATATTCCACAGATAAAAATTTCCGTATAGCATACTTATTCTTAATTGTGGTTTTAATAGTTGGTCCGTCATACACTTTTAATTTAGTACTTGGGTTAAACAGTATTGTCTTGTGTGCCGATTTAGGAGTTTCTGCCATAAACATAAAAAAACTGTAAATTATCATTTGGATTGACTTCATTTTGGGATTTTTAAGCACTGGTTGATTTTCGATTAATACATAATCTAAATTATCTAAATTCTTTAATGCCATGAGGCCGTGATAAATATTCGACCCTAAAATATCAAGACCTACATGATTGGCATTAATTTTCTTGTACTTTTTAATTTGCCGCTTTGTGTACGATCCCAATAGTTCTTTTTGGCACGTTTTTAATTTGCAAAATCCTAAAACCGTATCGTGTACAATAACTTTATTAGATGCAACTTTTTTACAGCGGGACCCACGGCGTGTTACACAGCAAGTAAGTTGATTATCTAAAAGATCTTGGATTAAATTTATGATAACCCATTCCATAATGCGGTGCCCCGATGCATTGAATTGTACAACACATGCGGCTATATTTTTAATACCAACGTCTATAGATAATATTTTCATTTACTATATATTTTATTTTAATCCTTAGATTTTAAAAAACATGCACTTATAATTATAGTTTGGATAACTACCAAACCATAATTTGAATATACCAGTATGTTATTATACAACCTACTATTGTGGTGAGAAATTCTATTCTTTAACATATAATATTTTTAGATTGCTATTTAGAACACTCCGCGATCATTAAATTTGTATTTGTTTTCAAAGTCTGCTGGATTCGCAAAATCGAAATATATTAAATGTGATTTGTTATCTCCCACATTCAGGACTGTTCCGAAGTCTTTCAGTATGGTGGGTTTGTAGAATTTTAAAAACATATTCACTTTATTATGCGATTGCAGGATAGTCCAAAATTCCAAACATTCGTCATCGACTAATTTGCTTAATTTTAATTCAATTGATGTTATTCGACTCGTCTTCCAATCACTACAAACCGTTATAACCAGATTACTTATATGGTCTATATTCAGTAAGAATGCACGAAACAAACAATCCAATTCAAGCGGGGTATACACTTCTTGGAAAACCGTAATTCCAAAACTTAGCATATATTTTTTCATTAATGCCAATTGCGACAGCGTAATATCTCCTAAAACAACACTTTTACTTGGTTTATTGGGACACCCTAATATTGATAATCCTGTAATATATAAACCCTTTAAATAATCAAACATGCCGGCGGCACTCTTATCTGTCATATGGACGCTTAACTCTAACGATAATGGCTTTTTGGGGGGGTTTTGAAATATAAAATTCAAATCCATTAAAATATGGATATAAATTTTTTTATTAATTGAAATTTAATCGTCGTCGTCGTCCATTATTAAATATTTCGGAGCACGCTTCTTTGAAATCCTTTTATTTAAAAGACTCTCATTTCCAATTATTCTATAATGTTCAACTTCCTTCCAAAAATTCAGGAATTCATGATAATTATCTTTCCACCAAAGCTTATCCCGCCACACAGGATAACAGGAATAAATATCAATCTTGTAGTAAATATCTCGCGAAAATACTCGTCCAGGATCGCTATCCAATATTCCACGATGCTTGGCTACCCACTCGACAATCTCGTCTAATTTAAGAAATTTATCTGGATAAATCCAGTCAGTTGTCATGCGACCAGTAGCGTCCTTCTTAAAAAATTCGATAATAACGTTTTTAATGTTACCATCGCGGTTATGGTAATCGTTAGGGTCTATAACACCATTGGAATCCGTGTTTTGGTCGGCGGTAAATATTTGTTTATTAAAATATTCCGATATTTTACATTCTACAAAATCGACACGGTCTAAATTACATACCTCCATTTGTTGCTGCATCTGATACCAATAATAGACGGGGGGGATACCTTTAATTATACGTTTATAGGGTACCTTTATTTCGACCATTACACCAGTCTCAGTAATACCGTCGGGAGAAGCGCTTATCATGGGGTATTTACTATGCACAATACTTCCAAATTCGTAAAGGGTGGTATTATTTTTAATCTGATACAGTAATTGCACTATAGGCTCATATTTTGTCCCGTGTTGGCAGGCCGCATTTTGTACCCACTTTTCCTTATGCCCACTCTTCTTTAGTAGCAATTTTTTTCTATTAGAGAAAATACTTTTTCCAAATACAATTGCACTTTCACTGGCACCTATACTATCTTCCTTCATCTTAAACCATTCAGGGGTGCGTTGTTCAAATTGCGGGATTGTCTTTAAATAATCTACAATATGCGAATTATCGTGAATTGTAAAGCTATCATATTCACCGACAAAAACATCTTTATACAGCGTGCATATTAGCTGCTTAACAATTCCGTTGTAGACATTTTTTTTACAAAAAGCCCTATCACGCGATAACGATAAAATTAACATTACATATTCAATCAACACCTTCACGCTGGTGTCAAAGTTTGTAATAATGGGGTCGCATATAGAACGGATTTCTTCTATATAGGAGTCCATATAAATATATATTATAGGATTTATATTTATAATCTTAATTTATTTATACACTTATAATAAATATGACGAATCAAATTATTAGATTTAAATGTGTATTATTAGGTGACGCCGACGTAGGTAAATCCTCAATTTTGGCACGGTATGTCGATAACACTTTCACACTAACCAATATTGCGACTGTGGGGTGTGCATTTAGTGAAAAGAGACAAACTATAAATAATCGCGACATTAAATTAGATATTTGGGATACGGCTGGTCAGGAAAAATATAGAAGTCTGTTGCCACTATACTATAAAAAGGCACGGATCGTACTGTTATGCATAGATCTATCGAAGAGTAATGAACGTTTGGGAGAAACTATGAATTATTGGATGAATCAGTTGGAAGAGAACTGTGCGAATAGCGAGCGCGAGATTTTTTTGGTAGGTACTAAAAGTGATATTAAAGCCCTGGATAGCACCCATGTCGAGTCAATTAAAAAAACCTATCCCCACTTGGTTTATATCGAAACCTCTGCTAAGGATGATACCAACATCCAGCACCTATTTAAGTCTGCTATCGAGCAGGTATTGGAAAAATCCTATCCCATAACTCAACCAGATTTTCCTGTTGACCTCGTACTTAACGACCGTGACACAACCAGATGCTTCCCGTGCACGATTGCTTAATCAAAAATATTCGGACGATTTTTATTTACTTTACATTGGCTGAGCCTGTTAGGGTCGTAGTCATTAATTTTATCAGACTCGCCCGATTTGCCACTCGTTTCCAGTTCATTATAACTGCATGTGTTAAATCGGGTTTTAACTGGGTAAAGTCCATAGTCCATAGTCATATCTAATGGACCACCCGCGGTGTTATCATATGGATTTTGCGATTGCGTTGGCAGCTGGGAGTTCGGTTTCATTTGCGTTTTAAGTACGTATTTACTGGGATCTAAAAAATTCCGCGATGGTTGCATTTCCGATTTCAAGATATATTTAGATTGGTCAAATACATATTTCTTCATTGCAGATTTTTTAATATATTGACTCATATCGGTTGGTGGTGACATTGCGGTTTTTAAAAAATACTTATCTAAAGTTTTGTGATCTAAGCACTTTTTGGCGATGGCGTTAAATCCAGTTGGTTTAGGAGTTTCACTCGATTTATTATTATTTTTAGCGAGTTGTGTAAATATTTTATTTATACCAACCGTACTTTCTACATTAGACGCCAAGGGAACTGGTAAGGTTGGGGTGTCGGGGGGTTTTGAAGGTTGGTCGGCGGTATTGGCAGAAACTGGGTTTCCAGCACTTATTATGCCACTGTTATTTAAATTTATGTTCGCACTTGGTGTAAATGTACGTAGGCTTGAGGCGGCTGAATCAGTGACAATCCCGTCGCTAATAATGGGTATATCCATTGGGTTAGAGTTAGTCAATGGGAGTCTTGGGGGCATTTCAGTAATCGCGTCCTTGGGGGGCCAACTCGCTAATGGTTGCGTGTTTTGACAGCTCATGAATGCCCTTAGGGCACTCGCCTCTATCTCAGAACACTTCTCGGCACACCCACCACGAGCAAGGTATCCGTCCAGTTCAGCGCAGTCTGCTGGGGGTTTAGTACACAATTTAGTGCATCCAGGTAGACCCCCAGCACGGGCGGGTGGTCCACCGGCAGGGACTGGAGCGGTTGGTGTCAGTGGTACCCCGGCGTCTTCTGGGAGCAAGTTGGTAGTATCTTCGCGCCTCAGGCGCTCCTTCTTTGCCCGATCACACCTCTGAAAAACTCTATCTATACTCTCGCTCAAACTCTGGTCTGTCTGGTTTTCTATAGGGTTATCGAGTGCGTAGGAGAACATTCCTAATTTACATTTAGCATTGTCCCCCCAATTTGTAACATCAGCTGTGAGCATCCCGTCGTCCACAGCTTTTGACGTCTTCCCCCCATACCCTAAATTTAGTAAAATTTTAAGAGAATGAAAAAACTGCCACTTTTTGGTTGGTACAAAGGCTGAAGTCTCCCCCGTCGTGGGCACAATCTCACCCCCAGCGTTGGCCGAGCCTGCACGCATTACTAATCCTTTTCCTGGTAACAACGGGTCTTTTTCTGATAATTCACCTGTTAGTTGTCTTGCACTGGTTATTACAGCCTCTATGGACGAATCTCCAAGAGCATATACCTCTTTCAATTTCGCTCTGCTCTCAGGGATTTCTAAATATTTTATGATCTTCCGCGAGTGCTGTACGTTTTCAATATATAAATATCTATCAAAGTGATCAAAATCGTCCGGAATGGTATAACGATCACTTTGGTCGGTCGTAAATCCTTCTTCTTTATCACAACTACATATAAAATGAGCAATTCCGTTCTTTAAATATAAAATTGTGACGAATAAAATAACCAGGATCATTATTACTAATCTAATTCTCATTGAAATATATTATAATACGAGATTATAATATTTGTCAAAATTGGATTTAGGATTTTGAAATTAGGTCAACTATAGAACAACCATAGTCATTCGCGTTGGCAGCGCAATAACCCAGGATTTTTTCTTTACATGCATCGCTCTCATATGTTATACTCGCTGACGGAATGTCCATTTGTGTTTGACTACATGTATTGCATAGGTCTTCATTGTCAAAATTACAGCGTTTCGAAGTATCTGTGTCAGTCGATATCGTCGAAGTATCTGATACAGGTAAATCAGGCTTATCGGTTGATTCCGAAATTTTAAAATCTTGATCAAAAAGTTTATATAACTTCGTTCGTTCGTCAGAGTCTATAAGTTCCTTGTATGTCAAGATACGATGGAAAATCCCAGAAAGGCCTTTGTGGGCCTTTAGATCCGGCGTGTTGTTAATAATTATAGGGTCTGTTGTAATTTTATACGGTGTACCTATTGCCGCGTGATTCATGGTTTCTGAATGTACCAATAACTTATTACCCACATATAATTCGTGGTGTTGACCATTTTCAAATGTACCAGAATCCGCCTTCATTAATAAAACAATCATCATATTCTGTTGCACCCCTTGGATCACTTCCCTCAATACGGTATAGTTAAAGCGTTGGTGGCGGTGTTTTATCATCAGATTAATTTTACTATCGATGGTCGTGAGGGTTATTTGGGCATATGTGGCGGATACAGTCAAGAGAGTTCCAGTTTCGTCTCCACCAGAAGGTGTATACGATATTACAACCGAACTGTTGGGTCCCAACAGAGCGGGTTCGTTTTTTAATATTCCCACATTATCCTTCAAAGAAACACCATTCTCAACGGACGCTGATTTAGAAAATTCTAGTAAGGAAGTGTTAGGCGTAAATGCCTCTATACGCCCCCAATTATATATCAGTGGTATTACTATTAAACATATTATTACCAAAATAACTATTAATATTATCATTATATTATTAAGACTTATTTTTTTTCATCCTAATTGTTTTAATTGCAGTAGTAATATCGATATTGCCAATATAAAAGTTAATAGAAATATTATAGAAATAATTATTAAATACGGATATATTTTATTAAAGGAATATTTTATCAAGGGGTCAACTAAACTTTTTTGAATTTTGGAAATATTTTTATGTTTATTTATCTCCAATATAAATTTATCGATGACATCATTAAAAATATCAGTTAGCATTTACTTATATATATTTTATAAAATAAATGTATAAACACAAAGCACCCAAAAGTGTATAATATGTCTATTAAACTTATAAAATTATCCGAACATGAAACTGGTAGTCTATATAGTGTCGATGACCCCACGAATTACTTCAGAATTAAGTTCCAAAATATAAAGGCTTTGTTTAAACCAGATACATATAATAAAGCTTGCTATATTAAATGGGACGTTGAAAATGCGGATCTATCTAAAATACGTCGATTTGAGGAGATGCTAAGCAGTCACTACTCTAAAATAACGAAAAGTAATATTCTTATACGTATGAATTATCCACGAATGTTAAATACTAAACATAACCACAGTAAAAACCCCCTTATAATTGACGGGTCATTACTTTCTATAGGAAACTTTATAGCAGAGAATTTAGAGCAACGCTACGACATAACTTTAACACTTGGTAAAGTTTTTGTTAATGACGATACCATTAAATATCCACTGTTAATAAATAAGATATCTATTAGTAAAATATAAATTATTTAAACTTTGGGGATATTTGTATTACTATACAAAATGATTAATATAGAGTCCTTTAATGACTATGAAGATATTAACCAGCTCGCAATTACTTTTATCGGTAATCCCAAAAAAAATTTAGAAACAGATGTTTACTCAGTCCTTTTAAAGGACCCTCTTATATTTAAATTACCGAAATCCAAATTACTCGAAATAAAGGAGGATGATAACGGTGTGTTAAAAGCCATATATGCTTTACGCGATCCCGCACTAATACTTTTTTTTGATAATTTGGACGCGAATATAGTAAACTTGTCGAATAGATATTCGTTGAAATGGTTTGGAAAGGACATTCCGCAAATGAAATTAATGAATTACTATAAAAATATTTATAATATAGAAAATAATGTACGAAATCTGCACTTAACACTGGATTCCGACGCTGACTACGACGAGTTATTAAATTATAATATCGACGATGACCAAAATATAGTTATCCGGATAGCTGAGATGTATATATATAAAGACGCTATGCGGTTGAATTTAAATTTCGACTCGTGTGCCTATGATAGCACTTCATCTGACAGCAACGACGATTTAAAAAACATGTTAAATTCTTCCCCTCCTCTATGTGAAACCTACATGATTAATTCGGATCGAAGTGTCTGTGAAACCAACATCGTGAATTCGGATCGACAAGCGTGCGAAACGTATATGGATAATATTGAAAACTCGGATGAGGATTCAGTTTCGGATGTCGATACTGAGACGGCGGCTTTGGACACCACTGATATAAATTGTAAAGTCGAGATGCTAAACTTGATTAAAGCCAAGGAAAGAATCCGAAATAAATTGTTATCGAACACGAGCCGAATAAATAGTGCAAAAAAAGACTTAGTTGCTCAAACCGATGGAATTGACAAAGAACTTGATATGTTTCGGGCCCAATTAGAAAATATGTAATAAGCCTCTTTTTATAAATAATTATTTTATCACAGTATATTATAATAAGATATGGATAGAAACCAAATCATAAAATTGGCCGTATTGGTTATTGGTGTTTTAGCATTAGTTTATGTTGTAAATTTATATTTAACGTCTAAAAATACCAAAGAGGTTGAGGATTTTGAAGGTGGTGATAATGTGGTACCAAGCGAACCGCTTGGTAAAAATGCAGTCTATGGTGAATTAGAAGGTCTGGAACAGGCCGGTCCCACACAGCCCAAAGATAGCTTTCCCAAAGACCAGTTAAGTCCCACTGATCTTCTCCCTGGAGCAGCAGATTCTAAATGGTCTCAGTCCGTTCCAAGTTCAGGGAAGTTAGGAGATCAAAATTTTTTAACAGCAGGTTATCACGTTGGTGTTAATACCGTTGGACAGTCGTTACGGAATGCGAACCGCCAGTTGCGTTCGGAACCATCGAATCCGCAAGTAAATGTCTCGCCGTGGCAACAGTCGACGATTTCACCAGATGCTAACAGAAAACCTCTTGAAATTGGAGCCGGTTCTAATTAACTAAAACAATAACTAAATAATATTATTTAGATATTATAATGAGTCGACTAAAAATTAAGAAAATCCTACAAAATTACAATGCTTTAAATAATGATATTTATAGAATTGAAAAAAAAACCCAATTTTTAAAAGCTAAAAAAAAGGAACTGGGTGATATTTTAACCCAGTATCTAACTAAAAATAACTTGGACAAGCTGGGTAATATAACATTAGTAACCAGTGAAAGAAAAGAGTCGTTTTCGCAGAAATATTTACAGAAATCACTATTATCCTATTATAGAAACTATTATTTATCGAATAAATCCAAATTGCAGACTATTAATATATCAACCTTCAGTAAACAAAAAACCGCCATAATGTTAAAATTTCTGTTACATAATAGATCAATTACAAAATATCACAGATTAAAAGTAGATAAATAATAACTTTTGAGGATAATATAAAAAAATGTATTAGTATAATAATGAAGTGGAGTCCGTTTCTGGCAATATTGGTTTTCGGTATGATTTTCGGTTTTATATCTTTTATTTTTGCACTACCTAATCTTATTCCCATTATAAACATTTTCTCGTGGCCATTATATTCATTTATATCAGCCGTTATATGGATTTTTTTTGTAATAACATTATTGGTCTTAACAATTAAAATGAGTTGCTAAATTAAGGTAAATGTTATTAATTTAAAGTTAAACGTATAATATATATTATAAGTTTATTTTATAATGGAAGACTATAACATCATCCGTAGAACAGACGAGTATGAGCATTTTAAGGGGGACGAATATTTACCGAAGGGTGAATGGATCGCACTAACTGAGTGTCCTAAACCAGAACCTGTAGTAACAGTCATTCCCAAAAAAGTACACCGCTCGCGTCAAATAAAAACAATCAAATATAAGGATTGGATTCTTAATAAAACTTTTAATTTGTGGTTTGCGGATAACAGTGACGAGTTGCATACGACGTTTGAAACATTTATTGAAATTTACACTAATAATAATGCAACATTTGAAAAGCGTACCATTGATATTTTTAAAGCCTATTCGAGAATGGTTTTTAAGTCAAACCTGCACGATATATGCAAAGAGTACGACGAATAATTTACAACTTAAAGTTAAAAGATATATAATATATATAGATATATATCTCTTAAAATGTCCGAATACGAAGAATATTGTGAAATACAGCTACATGAGTCCGAAATATGGAACGACCTGTGGGATTATATGGACTATGAACGCGACAGTTATCTCCTGTCAAAAATAAAGATCCATAATATTGAAGCATTTTTCAGACAATTCGCAACGTTAAAAAAACCCAATTATGAAGTTACAGACGAAGAGTCCATGGGCGAAGATTACTAATTGGATAACCCCTTCTCCATAAGTATGTCCTCCTCAATTTTTGGAGTAATTATATAATTTGATTCTCGTTGACTATATTTAGACCACTTGTTTTTACTAAATGGTCGTAACGCTATAGTCCCGTTCTCAATATCCTTTTTATAGTCTTCCAGTAATTTTGCTTCACCGCAATCGTCGTCCACATACACAATCTTTGATTTGTCTGGTTTAGGTTTTGGTCCATAGCAGTTAACTCCGAATTTTAGGCTTTTATCGGCAAAAAAACCTCCGTTTATACCTGGTTTCCCGCAACTATCTTTCTTGGCATTACCACCGCGTTGCAGTTTGTCCCAATACCGTTCCTGTATAGGAAATAAAGCTAGTCCTCCAGCACTCCAACCATAATTACACCAATTCGCACCCTTTTTATGGGCTTTCTGTATTTGGTCGTATGTAGCTAATTTACTATCGAGAGCCTTGCATGCTAGAAAGGCCTGATCGTACGTAAATTCATTATTGTCTAAATTATAAACTTCGTCGGTCCCCGTTGAAGTGGAACACTTCGCTTTTAACAATGGTCGTTTTACAGGTGCCTTGGGAGGACACTTGGGATTCTTTGGTTTTTTAGCCTTGGGTTTTTTTGGCTTTTTAGGCTTACATTTAGGATTTAACACTGGGGGATCGTTTGGAGTGTCAAACGAAGTTAATTTTCTAAAAATATTTTTTAAAGTTTCGCCGAATGTCAATGTAATACCACTCTTAAAGTTATTGTCAACGTATAACTTAAACGATAATAAAGATATACATAGTAAAATAATTAACCCTACAATAACTGTAATAATGTTATTGGGGGGTAATGCGGTTGGTGAGTCGAAATTCATTATTATATTGTAATATAATAATTTTTATTTAATCTATTTTCCGATAGAAAAGGCAATATGCCGCCTCAGTAATTAAACCCTCGGTTACTTGGGTGCTCACCCGAGAATCATCGAATTTATACCACGTTTGATCTAAATTCTTAATATACGACCAATAGTGACCACCACCCAAACCACCACTATGGTTACTAATGGCGTATAGGGAAAACTTGGTCGCGGGATTGTCATATCCCTTAACGTACTTTTGCATATCCAAATCTAGAGGAAAATCGATAACACTATCTATTTTGTTTAATTCATTATCGTAGCGTTTTAGGAAAATTATTAATACAGGGGGTAAACTCCAAAAATGTACGGTTTTTTTGATTCGGCGGGAACTATCGTCGGTGATTAGTTCGGTTTCTACGAAAGAGTCTAAACACGTGTATAAATCCACGTCATGTTCAGGTATATCTAAACTCAGCATGCTGAATGGTTCAAAACTATAATTTTCTTCCGTTTTCTCCTCTGTAGTAATTTCTAATTTTGTGAAGAATTGCCCATAGAAAAGTTTTACTATGTCCGAGTACTCGTCTTCGAAGAATCGCTTAAAAGTTTTATATGCGTTTATTGCTAATTCGTCAAATTCATTTTCCGCCTGACCTTCAACATCCATAATAACCTCTCTTGATAGACCAGTGTGTAGGATTTCCAGTAAAAATTGTAGAAATTCTTGGGAATCGTTTTGACCGAATCCTGTAAATTCATTGCGGTCTTTTAATGAGGAAAGTTTCTGCAATTCTGTCAAAAACTCTCGTGGGGTATGACAACTGTTTGATTCCCATAACTTTATTAGAACCGTTTTTAATTCTACGATCAACTTATATTCGGGTTTTTCTGAATTTAAAGAATCATTAAAATCGGACGAAAATATATAGTCTAAAAACGGGGCTGTGTTACTGATACATTGAATTATAGAATTCATAAAGCATGTATTGCCTAAATTCTGCAGACCACAAAAGCCTTTCTTATATAAAAATTTATCGTTGATATCACATACCATGGCGGCATTGGAACTCATTATTTATATAATATATATAGATTCTTAAATAGTAATTATCAAATTATTTATGATTCTTCAAAATTATCGTCTCTCTTACGATATCCACCAATTCGGCACAAAATAGGGTGGTCGCTCCCCCGAATCCACACACGATTTCTGCGAAGGCCCGTCGCGCATATGGTCATCAATTTCTTTAAATGAAATATAATGGTTAAAATATCGGAGATTCGATATGAACCCGCCAAACCCGCCAAACGCATTAATATAGATATCGCCGTAATTCTGTTTAGGCAAGGCCTCCAATGTCAATCGTTTAGCTAAATTACCATTTATAAAGACATCCATATCTCGCTGACGCACAGCAACCGTTATATGGACCCATTTATTCAATGGAATATTGTCAACATCTACAAATTCCGTGACGTGTTTATAGGTATTCATATTAATTCTTAAGGAATTCTTTTCAGCATGCAACCAAATCCCAGGTGCTTGCAATGGTTCCCCAGACGAATTACCCTTATGTAAAATATGCTTCATTTTATTCGCATTATGACTCCAATTGTCTATATGGATCCATAACATATACGACGTTTCTAAACCCCCATATTCATTTTTCGAACGCGGTACCGTTACCGAACCATATTTGGAAGGATCTTGTAGAACAACCATCCGGGTTTTTGCATCCTTGGTCCCCTTAAAAATCCAAGGACTTGAATACGCCAGTTCATTATATTTTCTATATGCTCGTTTTATAATATTAACGCTGAATATAAACAATGCGATAAATAGCACCGTCATTACTAATTTACTAATAACTGACCCCCCTTTAAAAAAATCTTTAGTTTTTCCGTACGCGGCACTACTTGTTTCTTTGGATTTCGATAATAGTTTCATTATATATTATTATATTATATTTATTTTTGAAGAGCTTTCGCAAATTTAAGACACATGCTTAATCCTTTGGCCCCCTTTCGCAAATCCTGAATTGTTGGATAAACCTTACTAAAATAGTGCCCCAAGTTAACGGACGTGTGACCCTGTCGATATATATCAAATACTTGACTGGCACCATATGCTATATTTGAATAAAACACATCACTCATGACCCCGTCGAACCCCCCATCCTTATTAATGTGGGCCGTTGAAGTATCTATTTTAGGAATATTCTTATAGGTGCAACTTCGCTTTAAACGACCATTGAGATATATATCTAGTGTTTTATTTTGCAATACGGCCACTAAATGATTCCACCGTTGTATTTTTATATTTTCTATATTACATGAAGTTTCTAATCCAGGGGCGGAAGGATCTTCTAAAGGAGTATCGCTATTATGCGTATTAATGCGTATAATTAAGTTGTTATTTCGAGGGTGTATCCATATACCAGGAGCCACTGTTTGGGCATTGGCATCACCGACGTGGAAGATATGCTTGGCTTTCGAATAGTTATAGTCGAGATCCTTAATATAGAACCAAGTGCTAAAAGTAAATTCCAGACCAGGCGACGTATCGTCCAATTTTTCACCCATGGCGATTTTTTCGTACGTTCGAGCATCCTTTACACCCTTTACCAAAAATAACTTAGTGTTCTTTTTTTTAAACATATATTTGGCCAATCGCCATAGAAGAAGCAAAAGTATTAAAGAAGCTATTATTGAAAAGCTTATCACAAAAAATTTATTACTAAATACACTTTTAACAAGATCCATATATATATTATATATACGATATTTTTTAACTGTAATAATAGTCATGCTCAATTGAATTATTAATTTGTTAATATTCTTTAGTAAATATTAATAAACTGCTAGTTAGCATTTAACTTATCCCAAACGACACACCATATATGGGTTAATGTTTGTAGACAGTCCTATAAGTCACTATCGTCGTCTTCCCCGTTCCAAACGGGCCAGCTATCGTCGGGGGGAGGGGTGCGGCCAAACGCGTATTCTTCACCTTCCGGTAAAACAGGTCGTTGTGACCCACGTCTACTACTCCGCGGCAACGGGCTTGGAGAGGAGGGCATTGCGGACTCTTCGCGACCCTGGTCTGGGGCACTTCGACGTGGGTCGTTCAACACCTGGGTGGTGATATTGTGGTACCACCGAGCGTGAGCGAGAACGTTGAGCCGGTGGGCGTCGTTACCAAGCACCGCCGCAAACCGTTCGGGAAATATTTGACGATACGCGCCGATGTCTAGAAGCTCCCCATCTAGATTCCGCTCTGGGCGACCATCCGAAACCCAGCTCTCCCATTCAGGTTCCCATATTCGTCGGACGTCCTCGTCCCCAAGCCCCGCAATAAAGGCCTCGAGCGCTACCGAGCCGTGATTATTATAAATCCCCTCGATCACTCGCTCCAATTCCATATCGTCCCGGGGAACCAAAATCGGACTTCGCAACAATCGATTCAGGGCCCATATTCGTCGGACGTCCTCGCTCCCAAGCCCATCCATAAAGGCATCGAGCGCTGCCGCGCCGTGAGTGTTAAGAATCCCCTCGACCGTACGCATCAATTCTGCATCGTCCCGGGGAACCAAAATCGGACTTGTGTCTTTCGTCCACTTGTCCCCATCATCATTTACTTTAAAATGGCCATTATACGGGGCGCGACATATTGGGCATACTGGCTTAGGATTTTTTTCTGCACAGGCACGACATTGGGTATGACCACACCCAATAAATTTAATGTCGGATGGTCCAAAACAAATCGGACAGTCGCTCAATTCATCAATTGGCGGACTTTCGTCTGGTCTTGAATCTACTTGGTGATCAACCGGTTTGTCCACCTTAGAATCCCAGTATTTTTTAGAGTGATCTCCACCACCAATCAATATATTTAGTTAATTTCTTAATATAAGTTTTCCTCTGGAACTGTTTATCGAAACTTGTTTACCATTATGGGGGTCTGCTATACTGCGATACATATGTATATACATATTATTTATATTGTATACAATGTAAATAATTAGTTAAGAATCTTTAAGACTCGACGCGGCGATAACCAATAAGGCTTCACTATGGTATTTTTACGCCGTCGCATTATCCAGTGGGTCTAAAACAGTGTCCAAAATCTCACCCAGCGGTTCAAGCTCCTCTTTTAGATTACCCCACTCGTCTTTAATCGCCTGTGATACACTCCACCCGTTTATTTTAATGTCTAGTAGTTTGGGATTGTATTTTTTAATAAGCCGCGATATATCAATCCACTGTATTGGGACTGGGCCCTTACTATATATTCGCTTAATTCGGGTACTTTTCAATACACTATTAAAATATCTAAAACTGGATATGTATCCCCCGAATCCACCATTAAGAGTAACGCTTAAATCAGATTCAATCTGGGATTTAAGTGATCCATTAACCGCAACTGATTTATATAGTTCGCCGTCAACGTACACCTCTGCGGACTGTTGATTTAAAACAACGGTAATATGAAACCACCTTTCTAAGGGGAAATTATCGACAACCATCGATACGATGTCACCAGATTCCTTTTGAACCGCGATATGTAATTTATTGATCGTCTTTCCCATTGTTATTTGTAATTCAGCACCTTTACTCATGACATGCTTTATGGAGCCATTATTCCAATTAGTGTCATTCACGTTTAACCAAATCATATACGTTGAATCAAATCCACTCGTGGATGGAAGAATATCTTTTCCATCAAACGTTGTGGAGGCTTTAGCATTCTTAATCTTCTTAATTAATATAGGTTCATTATTAACGGATTTAATCGTATCCGTAATAAACGAGTAGATATAATACCCTATAATACACGAGACTAAAATTATAATTGTGGCTTTCATTTTAGTGCTGGCGTTTGCTATCTTTGCAACAGTCATTTATATATTATAATAATATAATTTCGCGAGATATTATATTTTACATTGTAAATTTTTTAGTTTTGGTTTTGGGACTAATTTACTAATTAGTAAATATAATTTATATAAGGGATTATTATTTATTGGACCTGCCAAAAACAAAGCCCGTATTCGTTTCTTAGAGATATTTTCGTCGTAATGGTAAATTCTTGAAATAAATCCAGAAAAGCCCCCATTCCGTAAATACACCGCGTCTTTCTTAGGTTTGAAGTCGGGGATATTTGCTAAATATCGCGAATGGTACAGTTTACCATTAAGCCAAACGTCTAAATGACGGTTTTCCATCAATATAACAACATTAATCCATTTTTGAACAGGGAGATTTTCATACACTATTCTTTCTGGTCGCGTACTGTTTAAAACTGGAACCTCTATATAGAGATTATTGTTTTTACTACCCAAATAAACCATAAGTCCGCCTTTTTCTAATATATTCTTTTCAGTCATAAATTTATAATTCCAATCTTTAATATAGATCCAAAAACTATGCGTGAAGCTCATTCCTTTCTTAGGCTGAGAGAACGGGAGTAATTTATGAGAAATCTTAAATTGATTTTGGGCGTTTCGGGGAAATTCAGAAATACTTTTGAAATTCCTAAAATATTTAATTATTAGTATCAATGCGATAATAGCTACTATTCCACATGCCAACCCTATAGTTATTTTGATACCTTTTGTTGGTTTGTTCATCTAATATTAAAGCAGATAAAAAATGTAATCTATTGCTCTTCTTCACCACCATCAGTATCTATTTTCAGTTTTGGTTGCCACCCAGTTAACTTCTTGAAAATTCTAACAGGTAACGAACTCGTGTATGGGCCCCGGCTGTGTTTTATTTCGATAAAATCCACCGACTTTCCTTCGGGGAAATAACATAGCGATGATAGCATTCCAGAAAATCCAGACTTCCCGTCCGACCCGCCCTCGGTTAAACCTGCTTTTTTACAGATTTTTTGAAGATTTGTAGTCTTCTTCACTGGATTAGTTGAAAATGTGTTTCCACTACCAATTACTAAATTACCATCATTCTGTAGAACGGATCCACCAAACGGTGTAGATTTTGCTAATTTCCCATCTAAAAATATTGAGCTACTATTATTTTTAACTACAAGTCCTATTGAAAACCATTTTCTCATTGGGAAATCGTGCAGCGTAACCGATTCCTTAACAGTTTGGGTATCAGATTCCGTAGACAGTATAAATTCTAAGGAATTACTTTTAGGGGATATATATATTCCTGGGCATTGGTCTTCGGCGTAATACCCAGGCTGTCCCTTACTAAACACACTTTTAATTGAACCATACCTATATTTTAAATTATCTACATATAACCAAAAGAAATATGTAAACGAATTTCCTGTGGTGGACTTATAAATTTTTCTACTGGGAATTATAGTTCGCTTGTTCATAGCAATACTTTGTTTAAAAAATATGGGATTTGTATTATCCCAACGTCGTTTATTTATGTAATATATCACAACGCCTACCACCACAATCAATATCGCAACAATTAATATAATTTTAAATTTCTTACTTCGAGGGTTTATTCTGTTTCTCATATTTCCAATTCTATTATACATACTTAATATTACAAAAGATAATCTATTTTTAGTCTATAATGTTATAAGGAGTCAGAAGTTAAACCAAATTCAGTGGGATTATTTTTAGTCGTCCAATTAAATATTAATTTCTCTAATCTACGATTAATAGCGACACCCCTGTTTATGGATTTAATTTTAAAATCCATATATATATATATGGATTCTAAAAAATCAAGTTTGCTAGTCATTAAAAATACTGGGCAAAAATTTGCTACCAGAAATAAAACTTCCCGGCATTGTGGAATATGCGGACAATGTGGGCATAACAGTAGAACTTGTAAAAATAAAGTTTCCGCTGGAGTCGCGATTATTGAAAAACGCCCTTTGGTAAATATTTGCAAGAATTTAAAAAAATTTAAAAAACCAAAATGCAATGGTAGACAGAATTGTAAATGGGTAAATAAGACTGGCTGTATATTTTCAAAAAAAACACCGACTAGACAGGCTAATCGAAAGCGAAAATCACATGGGGTTCGTAAAAAATCCTAATAGCAGCGATTAGTATTAATTCCAAATATTTGGTTATTGAATATACATAATGATTATTCTAAAATAACTAATCCGGGAAACAGTATCTATAAACGCCAAATTAACAATTACTTTTAAATAGCGCCAGACCCGACTATTGCCGATAATCCTGGAGACACGCCCATTACATAATGCTATATTGGGACCGCGAGGACATCGACGAAATAGCAAATTACTTTTAGAAAACGGAACCGAGCTTATATTAAAAACAATTTAGGACAGACACCAAACGGTCATAATGTATAGGGTCATCGATCCTAAAATAATAATCCCTAAGTTTATAAAAATATATATATATATATATATACGATGGCTTATAATAATATTGTTGACCCAGAAACTGGCAAACAGATGTCAGTATTTAGTAGTGGTGGTAATAACCTTATATCAGGATATTACAATTTTTTAATGAAACGACCTCAGTCGGGCGGTGCTACCACCACAGAAGAATCCGACAGTAATACAGTCTCCCCAGTCGAGACTGAAGAGGGGGCGGTAGACGCCGTAGCTGATAGTAATGACCCGGTGGTGGATGTGGTGGTGGTAGACGCCAATAAAATTTTTAACAATAATTGGAGTACAGAAGAATTTAAAAGCTATATGTATGGTTTACCCGAATATACCGACTTCGAACACCATTTAGAATATAAGAAGACTTTGGACCAAATGATTGAATCTGGCATAAATGTGATTTCGCCAGAGGACGACTATCAGGCATTTTATCTGCTTATGATCCAGTATTTAGTAAAAAAATGCGGTGGTCAAATGTCAGTATGGAAAGATGTTAGCGGTGAAAAAATATCCGTTCCAATATTATTAGAAGGTTCCAATGATACGGACGAGATAGTGCAACTTCAAGAACTTCTGGGTGGAAATTTGGAAAATATTTATTTGTCACGCGAACCACGGAAGATTCATAGTGGAGTATTTCCTTGGAGTAAATTGATAACTAAACTGGAGGGTTTTAAAGAATCCCTGACACAAGACGTGACAGCCTTTGTGGAATCCGAGGGTAATGACCCATACTTGTCCGAAAAACACGAGACTGAAAGATACATTGAATATTTGGAGGAGTATATTGGACAAGTTAAACGCAAAGCAGCGAACGCTGCTGTCGAATAATAAGTTTATATATTTTCTAAAACACAGCTGTACATTTTTTTAAATTATTTTGGATTACAAATACAAAATAATTTCATAATACTTACTCAGTTAGGGAATTACTCAATTTAAAAATTATCCCAGTTTCCCAATAAATAGTATATGTAAGTATAGAACCTGCCTTATTTAGCATGTAATGCAGTTTGGCATAAAATATTCTATAAAAGGGTTAATGCTGTTTTTTTTTATTTACAAGCGCTACATTATTTGGCGGTATTTAATCCAGGTCTTCTACATTGAACCCGTCGTCCACTTCTTCCCCCATTGAGAGCGGTGGGTCGGGGAGCTCGCCAAACAATACGCGTGCCACATCACATTTTCCTCCCCAGCACGACTCGTCGTCGCACCGTCCAACGACACCTTGGCGACGACATGACACGTCGATTACCTCCGTAGGATTGGAATTTACCGCCTCGAATGTAGAATCGATAATTTCCTTGTATATCCTCCAAGCATCGCGGTGCTTTTCAAGTTTAGCCCGCTTAAGCGTGTGAAACCAGTTCTGGAGCTTCACTGTCGCACGGAGCTCGTATCCCGGCGCCAACTTGCTCATGAACGATGCATGTTTCATACGGAGCACTTTCTGGTGGCACAACTCAGAAATACCGCTAACCCTATGGATTTCTCCCACCGCATACTCAAGCTGGTCCATGAGCATCCTCACTTCCTCGCGGTGTTCTTGAATGAGCGCACGCTTCTCCTCTCGCTGGGATTCGCAGACCTCGCCAAGGTCGCGGCAGACAAGCTCGGATTGACCCTCTTGGTAAATAGCGTCATCTAATCGCATCTTGAATCGGGTATCTGGCTGCACTTCGTCGCAAAGTGAATCCCGGCACATCGGGCACATGGTGCGTGAGGTTCCCTCCTCATTACCAGTGTTCTTGGCAATGTTGTTGAAAATGCACCGAGGGTGAAACAAGTGACCACACTCTGTGATCACTCGTGCAGACCCTTTCACCGCATTAAGACAAATCACACACGTGTCGCATTCACACACAACCGACATTGTAACTACTAAAACTACTATATTGGTTCGTTGACCAAAAGCTATCAAATTTATTAATGGATGAGTTTATTGTATTCTATAAAGGGGTAAATAATCTTTCACATGACCCCGCTTAACTAAGTATATTATATGACCCATGTATCGTTATTATCGGTTAGTGAGTGTAGTACATAACCAATTCTTCTGCAAATTTATTGTGGAAAAGCTGTCCCGACGATGCCCCGTCCGTTGCGCTACCATAAAAGGTGACATTATTTAGTGGATTGGAATCTCGATTGCACAAATTAAAAGTTAAAATTATTTTATGGATGTCTGGATTGGTATCAATATCAAATACTGGGGAACCAGCTTTTGGACCATAATACAAACAGGTATACAGGTCACGGCGGTCAATCCGTGCTAAAAGTTCCGCGGCGGCTTGTGCGTTAGCGGATGTCGAACCCGACATATCAAATAGTATACGATTATAAATACTATCGTCCAAAGAAATAAGTGAATCGATTGACGCAAAATTATATTTTGCAGCTGATAGTATAAGGCTATCCGCCAACATCAGTTCAATAATCTTCGCAGCCTTATGGTTATAAATGTCCCGGTGCAGCTTGTAGCGCGTATAAAACAATTTGTAGATGTTTCTTCGAATCGATGAGTGATAGATAATATGACCCGTTTTAGGGCAAATCTTACTTTTGTGAAAAATTCGCTCGGGGGAAAAGCTATAATCCAACCCAATATGATAGGTATCCCTCTGTAGATAATCAAACTTGTCGACATCTAACCCAGTAGTCTTATTATTGACAATCTGATATAAATATGGCTTATCGACCATATACTGAATAATTCCTTCTGAATTTATGTTCAATATATCGACGCTCGGTTCGATCATATTTTTAATCATCGTAATATCGTCTGGGGAGAATTCGGAAGACTCCAATTCGGCAAAAATCCCGTCAACCATCCACAATGATCGCGATTCGTGGTGCCTAAACTCGGGTGGAATCGCGACATTTGGTAGCACACCGTCGTCAAATACATGGGAAAACGGCCCATGTCCTAAATCGTGAAATAACGCAGCCAATTGTACACAGCGGCGCTCTTTGGCAGTGAATAGGTTTTTAGTCTCAGAGTTTTGTTCAAGGTGAGTCATATATTTAGTAGCCAAATGGTACACCCCGACAACGTGTTCGAATCGAGTATGCGACGCACTTGTAAACACATGGTCCAATAATCCCAACTGCTTAATCCGCTTTAGTCGCTTCATCCAACGATTATCAATAAACTTTAGATTTTCGTCAGCGATATGAATATGTCCGTGAATGACATCGTAGATCAGTGGCATATGTATGGGTAGTGACAATTCGTGTTAATTATTAATAGTGTACTACACCAATCAAATTTATAAATGTGGAGTGAGTTGTCTACAATTAACCGCCATTGTATTATAGATTTTTATTTTTTAATATTAAAAATAAATACCTTAGTTTATTATAATATGAAGAATGAAATTTCGGTCTCCTTATTAATTAATGACGAAATTCGCGACGACTTGGAAGACGCCCCATTAGGAATTTTAAACCAAAATAAACCCCATTGTTGGGAAGACGACGACGACGTGCTACTATGTTCGAAATGTTCCGAACAATTTTCAATGACTTTTAGAAAACACCACTGTCGTAATTGTGGGAAAATATATTGCTTTAAATGTTCCAACTATTTTATAAAATTTCCCAAATCTACAAGAGTCCCATTGCAAAAAAACTACTTTGATTATAACTATTTTTTTGAGAGTGGACAAAATAGGGTATGTGTCGATTGTTATAATAATATAGAAGAAATTACAAAATTAAATGAAATTTCAAAGTTTTTTAATTTACTACCCATAGACTTATTGGATTACATTAAAATAAATCAGGTATGTCATACGTGGAATAAGATCGCCGGTATATATTTTAATAAGTTTAAAAGACTCTATCATAAATTCCCCAATTACAAATTTAATAAGAATCAACAAATGGCGTTATATATTAATCGCTATAACTTTGTGGCACATTCAAATTGGATAGTGCAATTATATATATCATTTGATTGGGGGAATGCCACACGTGAAACAAAATTGGATCTATTAGGCTTATTGGATTATAAATTCACGACAGTTCCGTGCAGAGGACTTTCGTGTTGTAAGTTTTGCCGACAAGGCCTTGGTATCGAGGATATTTTTATTATATTATCCAGAAACATTGTGGATAAGTTACTTATAAAAAAATTAATTAATATTCTTAAAAAATTAATTGTCAAGGACGGTCTATATAAGGAGTTCGGGTGTTATTTATATGCCTTTGTTAATCTACTACGGTTTTATAAACGCTATACAGCGTTAAGCGTAATTATCCAAAATTTTCTTTTAAATATTAGCAGTCGTAATATTGAAATTAGTAATCGATTATTTTGGCTATTAACTCAGTCAATTGATAATCCGGATTCGGGATTTTATTTTAAAGCGTTTAGGGTTAAATTAGTAAGTCAATTAGATAAAAAGGACTATACACTGTTTCAGAACGGGTATGATTTTACTCAAAATTTAATTAGAATTGTTAATTCAGACCCTATAAATGCTGTAATAAATTTACAACGATTTTTAAAAGACTTTTCAAATAATACACCTGAATTTACGATACCGATTAATATGTCGCGGAAATTTAGTGCCGTGGATTATACACAATTGCGTGATGTCGATTCCAAAACAAAGCCCATTATACTGCCATGTATATACGAAGGCGATAAAATTTATAATATCATGCTTAAAAATGAGGACATTCGTAAAGAAGCCATTATCATGAATGTAATTAAACTGATAAACTTTTTTTTACTGGAAGAGGACGGGTTGGATCTGAATATAATAACCTACAATATTTTACCGATATCTTGCACTCATGGGTATATAGAATTTGTCCCCGACTCCAAGACATTATATCATATCAAGGAGGACTTAAATTTTTCAATTCAAAATTGGATTATTGAAAATAATAAAGACGTGAACATCGATTTAATACGCGATAATATTTGTAAGTCGTGTGCTGCCTACTGCGTTATAACGTATTTATTAGGGATCGGAGACCGACACCTTGACAATATTATGATAACTACACAGGGGAAATTATTTCATATTGATTTCGGATATATTTTGGGTACGGATCCAAAACTAATTAGTCCAGAAATACGCTTAACGCCTGAAATTATCGACGCTATGGGTGGGATCCATTCTAAATATTATACACATTTTAAACAATATGTTAATACGGCATTTGAATGTATTAAACGACATTCTCGGACGTTTTATCTATTGTTGTTAGATTTAACCAAGATATATCCCAGACCCCCGAATATAAGCGAGGAATATATTTATAATTATATTGTAAATCGGTTTATGCCTACTGGTAGGGGAAGCGGTTGGGCGGTAAAGCAAATTGAAGCGAAAATTGATTATCATAGCGTGCGGAACTCCTATGCCGAAACTATAATAGATTATTTCCATAAAAAAAACAAACTCACAAGGTCCAATAGTTCTGACTCAAAAAACTCGATAAACCGAGCATTGGATTATAGCTTAAAAACCAAGGATTCTGTAATGAAGGGGCTATATAACTGGTTTAAATAAAATGTTAGTAACATATAATGAACTATAATTTTGGACACGACCCAAATAAGGATATTGATTTAATTCATGAAATCTATTCATCTGGGTGGGCCAATGTGACCAAGACGTCCCTTAATATACAAAATCCCATTTCACAAAAATTATTAATAGTGACCTCTTTAAAAAAGGATATTCAGGAAATATCTGTGAACGAAAAGATTTGGGTGGAGTTAGTTTTATTTAGAACCAGACTTATTAATGGTATTCAACTTATTTTAAAAAGTGAAATTACTGACGGGTTATTCAGTCGCCTAAGAATTATTTCGGATGTGAAAAACTGTACACTTATACAACAACATAGTGCGGATGGACGAGTATGTTCTGAACGCGAGGAAAGTGCTAAAAATATAGCTATTATTTTAATTTTTATCCGGCGTCTATTAGAAAAAAATCAACAGGCCATTTTGAAGCAAGATTTAGTGTGCAGAAAATTGAGGGATAGTTTTCAATTGAAGGTGCCTCCCATAAAGGTGGATATAACAAGTCCTGGATATTCCAAAGTAACTGGAAATTTTATGGATAAATTAACCTTAGCTATTAAAAACGACAACGCGAATAATATTTATACAATACTATCTACTGGAAATTCCAAATCAAGTTATATGGTTTCCAGAACCAAAAATATTCGCACCGAAGTTCGCAAAATATTGGATTATATAGGGGCGTATTTAAATTCGGAAAATATTGTCAATTATAAGACAGGCGCCGCCTCTGGTAAATTATGGGACCGATACACCGTGTATCCCAACCATAGTGCACTCCAGGAAGAATTTAAGCAAGGGGAAAATTCCATTTTTAAGTTATTCGATAGAAGTATTAACAACCCGCGCGACTCAGAATGTCTAACAGACTACTCTCATATTGGGGGCGGACTAATTGATGCCCAACTGGTAGACTCTGTTATATGGCTCGCTTCAATATTAAATTGTAGTTATAGTAAAGCCCACGAGTTAATTATGTTGTTTTTAAAAACTAATCAAACCATTCAAAATGCGGTTTTTGGGTCCTTCGGGTCTAAAGAAAGCATAATTGGTGTTATAGTTCTCTGGATTTCGGGTGGAGGTTCGGATACGCTGCATGGTACAGACGATAAACTACTTATAACAAAATTGGATGGGTCGTTTGAATTAAGTCACAAGGTGCTTGAATTCGTTGTTCGGCGCTGCAATGCAATTGAACTTATTCACGATTGTTCTAAGGATGACGCATTTTCATTCCATTCACATATAAATTACATATGTGGATTAAATAATTTACATCATCATGATAAAACTACAAATTGCTATGATCAGCCAGGATTAAACACCTCATTAGATAGTAGACTCTACCCCTATGCTCACCAAAATTTACATACGAATCAGGCGTATGGCACCACTGCAGCTATCACACCAAATCATTCCCCACATATACCCAGTTCTCATGGGGGTAGTCACCATGCATTCGGTCAAATCCATGACGCGTCTGGGACCGTTGTCGCCGCGGCGACCCCTTATTACCGTCCGACGCACGGTCATACGCATGATGCGGCGGGAGCCTTTGTAGCTGGTTCATTGGGACAGTATCACCAAACATACGCACATACTCATACTGCTAATGGTGCCATTGTAGCCAATACACCAATTCCTTACTACCAGACCTACGGACATACTCATGACGCATCTGGGTCCATTGTCGCTGATTTTCCAGAGAATTACCACTCTACCTACGCACATACCCACGACGCTTCGGGCATCACCGTAGCTAATTCGGTCACACACAGCCCATATACATACGGACACACACATGATTCTTCTGGTGCCTTTGTAGCGGGGTGGCTTGCGGATTACCATCAGACGTACGGACACACCCATGATGCGTCGGGCGAGGTCGTGCCTGGTAATCTGGAACATTACCACCAGATATACGGTCATACTCACAATGCGTCTGGAGACATCATTCCTTATTCACCAGTACACTACCACCAAACATATGGTCATTCCCACGACGCGTCTGGGGCAATCGTAGCCAGTTTACATGCACACAATCACCATGAATATTCTCATGCACATAATCCATACGGCCCCATCGCGGTTGATTCCCTCGCTCATTATCACATGACATATGGACATACTCATGACGCGTCGGGGAAAATTGTAGCTGGTTCATTAGCGTATATTCACTATACATACGGTCATGCGCATAATGCGTCTGGGGAAATAGTCGCTGACTCGCTTGCAAATTACTACCAGACATACGAGTCCGCGATAAGTGCGAATCCTATAACTACCACGGTTCATCCCCAAGGCCATATTCACAATGATTCTGGAGTAATAATACAAATACCATCGTCGAGTGTGGCTCCACCACATATACATGGTTCGACTGGGATATCACCCGCGACAATATCTCCTCACACCCACGATTCTTCTTTTCCCGTCGTTTCTACGATAACCAATATACCGTACTTCAGTCCAACCATTAAAGATGTAACTGTAATTCCTCCAGGCGAAAGGTCTTTGGGTCATAACTACGCCTTCAATGAACGCCCAACGGTAGCCAAAGATGCTTCTGGAGTTTCCATTATCCGAGGCAAGGATATATATAATAAACTTAACGCGTTGCTGGATTTTTACAAATTATATCAAATGGATTTGTATAGTATTCGCGTTTTAATTGAGATAATACAATCTGGCGAATACAGCTTTGCTAACCATCTGGCAAAAGAATATAAAACTAACCCAATGGGTGTTCCAAGATTAATTAAAGCCCGGAATAATCGCAGTGGACCATTCCAATATGTAAAACTTAATGGTGACCGGGATTTCCACCATACTCGACGAGATCTTGGCATAGGTACAGATGGGTTCTTAACATCCATAAAAAATAATTTATCAACTAATTCACCCCTTACCTACGCGGAGTTTCTGGATATTTTCGGACTGAAAGGTTGTCGAATATGGAAGTCGGCAGAGAAGAGTGCAATAGATGTATTAGCAATTTATTTTGTAGAGTGGGCAAATAATTTAGAGAGAGCCCCTTGGATTAAAAACGCCTGGGACCTTATAGTCGTTAATATAGGTGTATTCCCTGGAGGGCTGGTGTGGAACGAATATCGGCGAGATAACTTGTTTACATTGTTTGACGCCGTTTTGGATAAAGGTGGAATTCTGGTTGAGTCCGCCCAAACCCGTAAAATAAAACGTGCTATTTTAGATATACAATAACTAAATACCGTAGCGTTCCCAATGGAAGGGTCGGGTGGTTTACATTATTAAATTCCCCGGTAACAAGATCCGAAGAGCTTTGGACTATAGCACCGTGTTCTTTTGACACTTCACTGGATTCATTGCTAAGAACTAGAAATCACTATATAAGATATATTATATAGTTTTTTATGGGTTTAATTAAATGTTGCTTTGGATCTGATAACTAAATAATTACAGTTTCCTCTTTGGATACTATAATACTATAAGGTTTTAAAACATGATGTTCTGGATTATATTGTTTATTGTCTGGGAGAATATTTAAAAAGTATTTATAGGTATTATTATTGGGGTAACCACCGAGTATATTGATCGACATTTCATGATATTGATCCCCCAGTTGCGTCTTAAGATCCTGTATTACACCTTTGGGGTTTTTAAATTGGGGCGAAAAATGCCCTACAAAACATTTGGTTCGGTCGGAATTTATACCATAAATACACACGCACGTGTGTATCTGGGTAGTTACCACATGGGTTCCATTATTCAGGTCAACTATACTATAACTATCAACATCGATATAATGCGTGTGATGTACTGTATGGATATTATTCGAAATACTATAGGTATTTAGTTGTTTATTAGCAACATAATAAAATAATTGGTTCTGAAAGCTGCTCACGGCAAGATAATTGGTATTCACTCTGAATAACTTTTTTACAGATAAATCATTAATATCGAATGTTGATATGTAGTTATTTAATACGCCTATTAATTTATTACTATTATAAAACACAAAGCTGTTTAAATTGCAATCACAAGTCTTATTTATTAGTATTGTTCCATTTTGTATGTTGACTAATAGCATTTTTTTATTGGCGAGTATCAAACATAAGTCACTTTCTGGTATTAGTCGAATACAATTCATTAAATAGGGTTCTCTACCAGTATAAATTTCCATTTCAATCGTTTTTTGATTCAAATCCATATATATAATCGACTCGCCCCTTCGCCCCAAAATACCTTTCTTGAAATTTTCAATGGCCATAGTTGTATTAGATAAATGGGTATTTATAAATTCCATATTACCCTTTATAGATTCCTTACTGCTCATTATATATTAATAGTTAACCATTATCTTTAATTGTGATTAATGTTTTATTAATGGATATAATTTATATCTTCATAACAATATGAATCAGTTTATCGATAAAGAATATCGGATTACTTATAACATAGAGGATTTATCTAATAAACATACTGTGTTGGATAATTTAAAAACAAAAAGTTTTTCCCAATTAACAAAGGAGTTAACTCAAAAAAATTCTACTAAAGCGCTGAATATCGCTGTAGAATTGGTCTTTTCGGGATATTATGATGCTGTAATAACTAAAATTGTGGAATTTTATATTAAGAATATTAATATGGCTCAGCCGAGGGGGGTGTTATATATTTCCAGTTTTTATTTAAATTATAATTCTCGATATGACAAAAAAGAACGCAAAACAAAAAAATTGGAACTTATAAATGAGCAGTTTGTGCGGAATTTTATTAATAATCTTATATCCTTAATATGCGGCTCAAATCAACGACGTCTGCCGATTCTAGATAAAATTGCCCAGAGGGATTTTAATTTAAGTAAAAATAAACACCGTTTGGTTAGTAAAAATTTAGATTTAGTCGCTAAATATATCACGGCGACTGATAATAAAAACATTATAATACCACTATCTGAAATTATAACACTTCTATCTGGCCATACAAGTGACCGACTGCAAAAGATAGTATACTGGATTAGTTGGTTATTCGAATATGACAAGGTTTATCATAAGGGCAAGTTGGAGATAAACTATCGCACCGTGGACGGTATCGGAAATAAATATTCAAAAGACTATATCTGGATAATATGGGAAATGCTGAAAGATAGTATCTTAATTCCAGATATTAAACAATATATAACCAGTTTAGAGGTAATATATAAACAAGATTTTACTACTACCTCCAGAAAACGGAAACTACCACTACTTATTTTCGCGATGTCGATGCATATAAATCCATTACCAAAACTACAGATACCGATTCCCTTTTTACCAAAGGATTTATTAAGAACCATGCAATACGAAACCTTAACGGTGAATATCCGCTATTATGCATTAAAAAAGAAAATACAAACAATGGATTTGTAAGAATATAAACATGAACCCTCCATATTGTTTAATGTATTTTGTATTTTATATTTGGATACTTCTATATATGACGTATAACGCCATTGCGGGCGAATATTACACGCAACAGGGCCATATTATTTCGTCGATTTGGTTATCCATTACAAAAAACATCATATTTATAGGGTTAGCATGCGTCTCATATGTAACTCGCAGTAAAGGATTATATATCAGGTCATTTGACATTTTAATATCATATAACATATGGTCTACTATTAAAACAGTATTGAAGAATAATAAACTTCATTCCAAGACGTTAATTAAAAATTTCATCGATCTTATAATGACTGTCTATATGAAAACCAATATCATATTATCGTCCCCATTATATATTATGTTCATAGCAATGGAGCTTTCGAATCTTACACTATTTAAAAAAGCACTTTTTGATATTACTAACTGTGGCTCGGATATAGTTTCATTTAAACGACGTTCGTCCATGGAATTTAATACATTAATGATATATTCTATATTAAGAGGTCCCATAATAAGCTATATTTATTTTAAATTAATCACCAATACAAATGACCTATGTAAACTTTATTGTTTAATGGTGTATCTAAAAGGATTCTATAAAATACCAAGTGTCTATCGGCGGTATGTTAAAAATAAAACAAAAATTATACTGCTGGAAACCATAAAACCCATGTCTTCTAATTAGGAATGGGAATAAAATCCCTTTTAATTAGTGCGAGGAAGCATTGTTTGGTGATTTCTACGTCATACGCCGAGTCGTGGAAATTACTATTATCAAGATTAATATTTAATTTAGTCGCCAACTCAATCAACTTTGGCCACTTATACCCCCCCTGCTTCGACGAAAAACCCGAATTACGTATACTGCATAGCTCGGTTGTGGATTTCATAGTACAGAATATTGGGGTATGTGCTACAGTTCTACTATGGAAAGCATTCAAAATAATCCCTACATCAAACTCGATATTATGACCCACAATCACAGAGTCTTTATTTATACACTCCTTGAGCGCCTTAACACATGACGCAATTGACACGCCCTTGGCATTTACGAATTCTGTGGTCCACGGACACTCTCCAATAGAACCACCCCAAGTAATTTTTTTCACGCCTTTGATAAATTCGGAATAAGATGAGAGGACCCTGCCATCGGCGGTGATGTGTTGGAATGACACTTGGATTGGGCATTGACGTGGGGGTCGGAAGGTGCCAATACCGTTTGTTTCTACGTCCAAAACAATGTAGTTCATATTAAGAAGTCGATATGTTTTTGATTATAGTATTTTAGGATTTAATAATCAAATTTTTAGTTTAGGGGGTGGATTCTTTGGGTTAATGGTTGGATTTGTTTTTAATGGTAATCAACTTACCTTAATGCTGATAAACACATAATTTATACGGAAAGGCTGCGGAACACGTTGACTAATTATTTAAATACCGGACGTTGGGAATGTGTCGAAATGTCCAATAGTTGTAATCGGTGTTAATTGTTAATTAATTCATTATAATAACCAACCATTTATAAGTATTTATTGTTTTTACCCCTTTATGGAATAATCCAGTGAAAATTTGATTAATCCGATTAATCTAAATATTAAGCAGTTGAAATGAGTTGGTCTCAGAAAGTTGAGATGGGTCGGTCGGAGAAAGAAGAAAAAACTCGCCAGGATGCGGAACACGTTCTCCTCGAATTGAAAGAGGAACTCGAGGCGCAGGAAGCGAAAATTGTGGCTGGGCGGTCAAGACTGTCAGAGAAAACTCGGGGGTTGGAGAAACGCAGTATGGATGCTGCGAAAGAGACTTTCAAGCTTCATCTCCTTCAGGAACGAATTACCCATTCGAACGAATTGCTCGTGAGTATCTGTGGTGAGGCAATTGCTTTGAGCGAGTTTGTGAGTGCCAACCGCGACTGGAGTGAGATTGGCGATGTAGTGGTGTCTTCTGAATGGACCCCAAATTATTACTAGGTGTTGTAAAAAAAAAACTAATAATACCCTTTTATAGAATTCTAAGAATACCTTGATTCGCATGTGGGATCCATACTAAATACAACTTAGCCAATTTATTGTTGGAACTCAATCACACCTTATTGTTTACCCCTTTATAGAATTTTTGTACTATAAATTTGATTTAATTATGGGGGAGTATTATACGATTAATCTTTTAGTAACTACAATGAGTACTTCTCCCGAATCGCAGCATGATCTTGAAATCGCTACTTTGCGCCAAAAACTAGCATCGAATGCTTCAGAACTTCGATGGTTAGAGAGACGCGACCATTCCGTGGACGAATGGAACCACCGTGTAGATCATGCTGAAAAGACGAACGCCGCGAAGAAGCAGACATTGGCAGCTGAAGAGGCGAAATGTTCCGAATCAAAGGGAAGAACCGCGTTGATGCAGGCGGTTGTTGAAGAAGCTGCGGATTTGGCGGAGTTGTTGCAAGAACTCGAGTTCCTTGAACAGCGAGCTCTAACAGTGAAGGCCGAAATTGCGGAGAAAATACAAGCAATTGGCGAGGCAGATTTTGATATCAGTGAGGCTACCAAAATAAAGGCGACAGCATCCGGCGTGGTTGAGAATCTCGAGAAGGAATGGGAAGTTCCCAAAAGCGAAAGTGGGCGGTTGTCTTTTGCCCTTTGCTCACCAGCGATGCGTCGGAGATACTGGGACCTGGACCTTATGCGGTCACGGTCTGGTATACGCGACCCATACCATATCAAAAATCAGTACAACGACAGGGACGCCCGTCATCGGATGAGGCATTGGGGGTGGGAAATGTAATATCTAATCGTGGATAATTTACTAAACGGGAAACAAGACAGTTGGGGACGGAAAAACAAGAAAAACAACAAAAACAACAAAAACAACAAAAACAAGAAAAACAACAAAAGGTAAAGAAATGCTCCTTGCCTTTTGTTTTTAAATATAACCTATAATCAATACGCCTCTATTGTAATATAGAAAGATTTACACAAGGTATTTGTGAGCGTTGGTGGTAATCCATTGATTCACATTATCTTTTGCCTCGGTTTCAGCTATTTTTACATATGCTGGCGACGCGTAAATTGAATTTATTATGGTATAAACCGCCTGTGACGCGGTAGGATCTATCATAATGTCCACTACATCAAAGTTTTTTTTCCCGCGTCGACTTCTCCCCCCCCTTGTTGCTGGGAGAGGCGATGGCAAATTCTGAATACGAATCTCCAGTTTCTTAATTATCTTATCCATCCCAATTATTACTTTGCGCGTCCCGGGATGCTTATGAGTGGCGAAAGACTTTTGTTGCTGTGCCTTCATTTCCGTCATTTTTTTTAATTGCTGACGGGTGATAAAACTTTGTATTTGGGATGTCACGATTCCCTTTTGTTCACATGTCGTTAATTTAGGAGACAGTTTACTTTTTGGTTTTTTTTGGTTTCTGCACGTTCGTTTATTATGACCGGTTTTACTACATAAAGAGCAACGACCACCATGCTGAATATTCATGCTGTTATATATTATATAAATAAATTAATTGAGGTGAAGGTCACCACATACGTGCCATCGATATTAATTTTACCAAATTGTTTAAATATGCTGTCTTCGAGGGGGCTTTAATAATTCTTTAACTTAATTCAAGAGGTTTAATACTTAAAATTACAAAAATATAATAAATACTTAAAAATATCCCAATAATATAAATTATAAAATGAGCACCCAACCTGAATCTGTAGTAAACACCCTCGAAACGACAACTGCCACCACCACAACTGATGTCACCGCACATGAACATTCGTCTACTGTCACTGAGACACTATCCGAGCTACTGGTAGCTGTAGACCAGCAATCCCGGGCCTTCCGTGATTTGCACCGCCAGCTTAAGAAATTAGAGAAAGAAGTTCACCGCGAGCACAAGCGTCTGACTAAGGTTCAGAAGCCGAAACGCAAGGTGGTTCAGAAGCCAGTGCAGGTCAACAAGGCAATGCGTAAATTCATGACCAAAATGAAGGAGGCCGAGCACGCCGACGGCGGTTGGACGCGACAGGTAATGATGAAGATTGTCGCTGCCTACGTGAAGCAGAAGGATTTACAGATCGTCGATAACCGAAAGAACTGGAAGCCCGATTCGACATTAACGAAGCTTTTCCATTTGGAGACGGGAAAACTGTATTCATTCATGAACATTAATGGACTGATCAGCCGCGTGGTTGAGAAGCCAAAGGCTTAAATTGATAAACAATAAATATACTATTATATAGTTATTGTAATATCTGGGTGTTGTGCTATAAGGGTGTTGTGCTGACGGAGTGTTTCGCTATCGGGGTGTTATACTGCATATGCGTGTTTTTAATTTTTTGTGTGGAAGACATTGATATTTATAGTCACTTTTGATTTTATTCTCACAGTGAGTCTCCATATAGCGCTCACAATCCTTGTACGTTTTACATTTGGGGGGATTGGTTGAATATTCGCATTTTTTAATTTTGGATAATTTACTTTTTAAAATTGGTCTTTCTAAAGGCTTTAGGGAAATTTTACACCGTTCGTTAAATTTTTCGACGGTGGGACTGCGCATAGCAGTGTTCCAATGTGATTTGGTAATGCCTTCCGCATAGGACACTTGTGAACCATCATTCCACATAAATCCAGTACCACCCATCTGCGATATACCACCCTTAAAATTGCGTTTTTTTGAATTAATTTCCCGGGCGGGGATCCACATATAATCTCCACCTTGATCGTTGGCATGCTTACTATTAAATTTACAACCATACGAGGTTTCCACCGCATCCATATTAGGTGGTTCTGTTTCAGATCCCCATGGAGCTGGACAATAACTATTTTTATCAAATGTGTTGCATCTTCCGCAAGATTGTAGTATATTATCGTCGAGTAGAATACCGCATTTTGGGTTTTGGATTTTACCAGAAAACGTTTTCATAGCGTCACCACGATGGATATTATTAACAACCCATTTCTTTCCTGTAATGATAGGCTTTCCCAATTTTTTACTGGCTTTCCTAACCTGCTTTGGATCCAATACATTAAATCCAAAAGCATATTCAGTAATCTTACATTTATCGGGGTCGTCCTTCGTACAGTGTTTCCCTTCTGTAACTAAACCTATAGCACACCCAGCATTTATACAACTTTCTACACTGGCCCGTGCATCAATGGCCGTTTCCTTCGTGGTACCATGTGCGGAATTAGTAAGTGTCCCATTTATATCAAACGCGCAGACGCATTTAGGAATTTCGGAAGTTTTAAAATGCTCTTTTTCAATAGTCATTACAAAAAAGTAAATAAAGAGGATTATTAAAAAGAAAATTAGAATAAGTGTAACATACATTTATTATAATTATATATAATTTAATCAACTATAGTAATTTTTAGTTTAACATTCAGTGAATCTTCAACATCGGTTTTAATTGGAGAAATGACTTCTTCGCCATCAGTGCTTTCGTGGCTACTCTCTTTATTTTCGTCAGTGCTTTCTCCTGGAGTTTCGACCGAGGTATCTGTGGGTGTGTCGTCGTCACTTGATTCGATATACAGATCGTCTATTTCTTCTTCATCCACATATTCCTCTTCCTCCGTCTCTTCACTAGCACCTTCCTCGTATTCAATATGGTCATCGTCCACAATAAAGTCTCGGTCGTCGCTATTTTCTTCCTCCGTGCTAGACCAAGTATCTTCGCCTCCAAGATTCACGAACCCCTCAAAAACCCGTTCGTAAAAGGCATCGAACATGGTTTGAGTCAGGGTCATTATGGTATTTTCTTTATGTGCTATAACTATAAGACATCCGAAATATAAGGTTTGATCTATTGGTGGAGGCAGTTCAAATTTATTTTCTTTTCCAGCACGTCCATCTGAAAACGCAAATACACTGATATCATAATCTATACATTTAAAATCACATTCCCGTGAAATACCTCCCTTACCAAATAGGGTTTTTACTTCATTTGGAAAATTTTTAATATCTAATTCACCAATTTGGTTGCAATTTATCTTGAAAAATGAAAACTCCCCATTGGGTTTAATAGCGAGGATACCTTTAAACATACTGATTTATTAATAGGTAAGAATCTTTAAAATCAAATTTATAAAAAATACGGTATAAAATTATATTTTGGGTCGAAATTTATATAGCTGCTTTTTTTATTTATATCGAAATTATATTTTAGGCACCACCCAAGAGCACATACGGATTGCTTGTTTTTAATATCGTTTACTATATCATTTGTTAAAAAGCGGGTCATATTGAAATTAGTTTTTAAAAGGTATTTAATTTGATTAGAAATAGCCCATATATTATAACTATTAATGGCCTGTATAAACTTATCTGGTACTGGCGTTTTAAGTATCGATGCCGCGAACTGGTCTTCAGCATTCCCTGAATACGCCGAAATAATCGCATACAATTGGCGAAGATCTATTTCAGATATGCCTTGAAAGTTTTTACATACTAAATACTTTTCACTATTCGCAGGACGAGAAGTGTGGGGCTTAACGATAGTTACATGCTTAAAATAAAATGACAGTATATAGATTATTTCTACTGTGGTTGTATAAAACATATCAAAAATTTTTAACACGAAATGTCCTCCCTTTTTTAGAATAGCCATGGCCGAAACGCTTTCACATAACAATAATCGCTGAATTGATATTTCTTGATATGTATAGTCTCCTGTAAAATCAAACCCCCCGTCAGCCGTCACTAAATCCGCCTTGGTTGTGGTTGTGGATGTGAATAATTTTCGAAACTCTTGGATATTTCTCAGTTTATATAAATTTCCCGTCCCGTCATGTCCCCAAGATATGTTAAATTTGCATCCATCTATATAGTCCCAAGAAGGAATTTTTGAATTTTTAGGATCTCTCAGAGTGATGCAGTTAATCGTATCACGAGGGTTGTTGTAATATTTCCGTCGGTAAAAATTAAAAGCCTCAATAAATCCACCTGGTCCTTCTGCTAATGCCGCATACGATATTGGACCCGTCGTTTTTATTAAATCAAAATCCATAATAAGTTCCCAGAATTTGTAAAACGCTCTGCTTATAGGAGTGTAATTCCCCAACCCTAAATTTAAACATTTTTTTTTTATGCTGTGATTTATAAGTTCGTATGGATTCGATAATTTCTTATAATAATCCCATTTTTTCAGGTTATCAATGTCGTCCATAATTTTTTTGTGGGTATACAGAATCGCTATTACCTCCTCGTCGAAGGGTTTTAATGTATTTTCGGCTGTAAACTGGATGTCATACGCGATATTTTTATCATTGTTACTAAGTTGTAATACCATTTTATCATGTAAATCCATTTAATTAATATAAAATATATATAAGCCTTTAACTTAAAAACAATATACCGTGGGTTGAACTGCCGATGGTAGTTGATTATACGTATTTTATTTTGATTTATATTAACTTCAACTTTAGTATGCTATAGTAGAAGGTAATGCTTTTGGTTTGCGAACGGTTGTTATGTTCAGACAGTCTTGTCATATTTAAGATTAACACTTATTAGAGTGTTTTTACGAGTCGGTAAAATATAGACTATTATGCGTTTTTCACCTAATATATGGATCCTTCCCTGACGACCCTGACCGTCATTCACATAGTCTTTGCAAATAGCAAAAAATTCGCCAACACCCTCGATATTCTTACTTAGCCCAACTTCTTTAAAATTCTCAAAGACATCTAAAACTTCAGCTAATCTATCGTCGCGTGTTTTTAGTTCGATTTGCTTATGTCCACCCCGTTTACCTTTTTTACCCATTACAGTATCTTGACGCGACGTCTTTAATTAAATACGAAACTATGTAAACACAATCAGCCAAATTCTATAACACTATATGTATAAGAGGGTAACTATATGTTTTTTATTATAATTACTTTCTACCTTAGGTTCCTCTCTTGTTCTCTACACCCACTATTCGCTCAGCACCCATTCATCATCCTCCAACTCAGTTGCGACACCTCGACGAGTTCGTCAACCGTCAAGCGAAGTGGTGCCAAATTAATTTTCAGTCGGCGTATTCCCTCTCTCTCACCGTCCCGCACGACACCATAGTCGATGTCCAAGCGAGTTTTCAAAAAACGGATCTTGGCTGCTTCGGTGACTTCTGGGTCCTCTCCTCTTTGAGGACCACCGACCCAAACATCGATATACCGCGTGCGGGCAGAAATATCACATACGGCGAATTGACCTTGGACCACCGCCTCAATCAGTCCTTCTGCCAGGGGGTGGTTGTGGGACGCGAGGTGTTTAATCCCGTCCGACGAGGTGTTAATCACAAAACACGGTCCATCCCCGCCACTGGTGCTGCTGCGCTTAAGGGAGTCCATAAAGGACGTCGTTCGAGCGTTCACACCTTCTTGCCAATCTTTGTCCGTGAATCCGCGGCGGCCTCGCGAGTCGGCGTCGCGCTGGTCGGGAGTCCGGCAATCGTAGACCTTCTTCTTGGGAACCAAGTCTCGCTTGCGGTGAGACTTTTTAATCGTAGCCTTCCGCTTGTGAGTCCACGTTACCATAGTCTTCCCAGACTTCTTACTGACGCGGCAAAGCTCCAGAGGCCGCCGCGATAGCGCGAAGAGAATGCGAGCAAACGGTACCAGTGACCGTCCACACTCCTCAGACGAGTGTGCATGGTAATTAAACCAGAGCTCGAACACGAATGAAATTTCGCGGACGTTGGACAGCTTGCGCAGAACGTGCTCCAGGGCTTTGAAAAAGCGAGAGGCGTAGTCTTCAATGTCCGGTGTGGATTCCATCCCATCGCAGGGCGGGTGGGAGGTAATGTCCAGCCAATTGCATTGGCGCCAGTCGTAGGTCCAAGTGATGGCCCCGAAATGCGTCGTGCACACGCGTCCGTCGTGGCACAGCGAGTATAGAACCTGCGAAAATCCACGAGACTCCAAACCTTCGGGGGCGTGCTTGCTGGACACAAACATGTTGTACACCGTCTTCACCTGGCTCCGACGATTTAGGCGGTGAAGCATCGCCCCGCACGTTTTCCAGAAAGCCTTTGCCCACACATTGGACTGCGTCTCGGTGCCGTTTTCTTGGTCAGCTGCTACGCGGTCTTGGGTCGTCTTCGGACTCGGCGTCTTGGTGGCGTCTTCTTGGTCGGCTTTGGTGGCCGTATCCTTTCCCACACCGTGCGGGATTTCTTGACTGGAGCATTTAGCGTTTTTCATCATAGTAGCGTTGGGTAAAATTGAAAGATTAAGTACGTTGGATTGAATGATTTTAATGTATACATGGTGTCCTATATCAAATTTATAGGATACGGGTATAATAATAATCTATAAGAGGGTAAATAAGACAATTCACAACTGGAGACGTTTTAGGCTACTATTAGTCAAATATATTGAAATTGGGCGGTAGGTATGGAGTTTATACCAAATTAAATTCGACACATATACCCCTTTATGAAATTTTGTAATAGTTTCCCATAATAAATTTGATATGGTTTCCGTTGGATATAGTTTATATTATTCACGTGTATATCTTTTCAATTCACCAAGATGGTCGATAACACTCCCGCCCCGATAACCAAGGTTTGGTGCTGTAAAAATCAGGAGATGCTGTCCGAACTTCTTCGTATGGAGAACGTATGGAACGTACGATTCGGCATTAAACAGCCGAAACGTTTGGGGGGGGAAATCGTCTTCGTCGAAGACTTTACGGTGGTAGACAAAATGGTCTACGCAGGAAGTAGCACATTATGTGCTGTCGCCAGGAGTATTCTTGATCGACAAACCGCAAGTTGGCCACAAAACCTGCTTATTCACAACCCTCGCACGAATGAATGGATGTCATTCCGAGACCAGTACATGCTGGAGCAATAGGATACTTGTAAATAGAATACGCTAAAAAAAAAATCCTAGTATACCCTTTAATAGAATACCAGGTAGATTGCTTCAGCCGGTTTACTTGAAAAATATTAGCAATATGGCATTTAAACGATGTTATTTACCTTACTATACGAAAATGCACATACATCAAATGAACATGTAAAAGTTTCTATTTTAACAATTTTATTATCAACTCGGCTATTTCCCCGATTGCTAAATTAGTAGCGTCGACCACAATATCCGAATATTTGGTATATAGCACATCGCGTTCATGATATAATTCGAGTGGTGTCAACCCATTAAAAACGATTGCTCTATTTGTAAAATTTTCCGTCCGATTCTTTATAGTTTCAAAATTACATTTTAGATATATAATTAATGTTTTTGACAGGTGTTTCATTGATAGGTCGCTATAAATAACACTTCCTCCAGTGGATATAACATTCTTATTATTGGTGTCGATACCCAGTATTGCGGTTTCCTCTAATAGTTTAAAAGTTTCTTCACCGACCGAGGATATTAATGCGTACAGTGTTTGGTGGTGAATAGTCTCGATTAATTCGTCGACTTCGATATTAGTAAAATCACTTATTTGATTTATATATTTAGCTATAGTCGATTTACCAGCACCTGGCATTCCAATAAGGCTAATTGATTTTCTATCACTATTAACCATATACGTATGTATTAAGATTGATATATAATTGTTATATCTAATTTTAAATTTAAGTTTGTATCGATTATTATAAATCGACGTTTATACAAATGGAATCCAACAATTTTAAAAATCCCGGGTCTGGATGCGATAAATATGGAGACGCACGCTTAAAGTTGGCATTATTTTTAAAAAATTCAGTGTTCACCATTGTTCACCTGGATTACTGTTTGGAAAACGGGACTTTATTAGGCGCTTTTCGAAATAAAAAATTTATTCCCCACGACGACGATTTTGATTACGCAATATTTATTAGGGATATTGCTGAAATTCAGGGTCTCTTTGAAAATATACAAAAACTTGTTGACGACTCTCCGTATAAGGTACGATTAGTTGATAGCTACTGTTTAAAAATTGAGGTGTATGACCCACGTGAGGGCGAGTACATATTATCAGGTCCGAAATATAATGGTGCCAATTATCATCATGTCACCGTTGACTTGCAATTTCACTTGGAAATCCCAGATAATAAATATAAACAGCTGTATTTTATAGGATGTGAATTAATTAATCGTAAAAAAAATATATTCCCCCTTTCAACAATTGTATTAGAGGACAATATATTTCCAGCACCTGGTAACGTCGAATTATTTTTAATCGAATGCTACGGGTCGATTAAACAAGATGCTACCTATAATACAGTAACGTGTAAATATGAAGATTAACATAAGTAGTTTAATTTATAAATATTCCATTAAAGGCTAATTAGGTGTTTTTTTTATCTAAATGTATTGGTTTTCACTACAACTAATTACCCGGACACCACACGGAACAAGTCCAGCACGCTCCTCAATCTCTTCCACCATACTAAAAGCTACCTCCAACTCATCCGGTCCGTCGGCGTGTCCCCAACCTAGGCGGGGGACACCCACATCAACGTTGTACGCCTGCTTAAGGCGGGCGATCTTGGATAGGACGTATCTGATTTTAGCCTTGGCCCTAAGCGTGTCCTTGACAGCCTTCTTCTCAGCCTTGAGTGCGTCCTTGGCAGCCTTCTTCTCAGCCTTGAGTGCGTCCTTGAGTGCGTCCTTGGCAGCCTTCTTCTCAGCCTTGAGTGCGTCCTTTACATCGGACACCAACTCTTGGTGAATCGGGACAGCGGCCAGAGCAAGTTCGTCAGAAAGCACACTGATTACTTGACCAACCGTCATGTCTTTGTCGTAGCCCCGAAGGGTCTCGACGAGAAACACATGTTTGAGTGAAGCGTTCATTGTAAAGATTGACGAAAATTGAAAACAGCCACTATTTTAAAATATACACGAGTAATAAAAACTACTCGGGGATATAACTATATCAAATTAATGATACGAAAATTCATAAGAGGGTACTTTATATATATATATATATATATATATGGCACCCAAACCAAGACTACTAATTTGTCATTTATTGCAGTGCTATTATCCCACTACTGTTTATATCAACGATTCTTCCAGTTTTGGGATTCATAGTCAGTGTATACATAAACATATATACACATAGACACATACGCATATACAAATATATACATATACATATACGTGTATATTAATTAGTGGAAATCCCCCTCTCCGGATTATCGTAATTCTATTAAAGGGTATATATACTTTTTTTTATATAAAATCCTTATAGTTACTATTGACTAATTAGAATGAATTCGGCCCGTCAATCTTACGCAGCATCTCCTCTACCTCTGTAAATTTCTTACCTGTGAGATCATAACTTGGTCGCCTTCTTCTCGGCTTTGAGAGCTTCCTTGGTCGCCAGCTTTTCGGCTTTGAGAGCTTCCTTCACCGCCAACTTAGTCGCCTTCTTCTCGGCTTTGAGAGCTTCCTTGGTCGCCTTCTTCTCGGCGTTGAGAGCTTCCTTGGTCGCCAGCTTTTCGGCTTTGAGAGCTTCCTTGGTCGCCTTCTTCTCGGCGTTGAGAGCTTCCTTGGTCGCCAGCTTTTCGGCTTTGAGAGCTTC